>Ga0213831_1000082_pt1 | contig 172271 bp, 147 predicted proteins | sample SWATP12_FD_163421 | JGI IMG/M metagenome (GOLD analysis project Ga0213831, IMG submission 163421) | Coastal seawater microbial communities from Marineland, Florida, United States - SWA TP1 #2 | ecosystem: Environmental > Aquatic > Marine > Coastal | place: USA: Florida | collected 2016-08-06 | reverse complement strand
GCTCTGGCTCTGGCTCTGGCTCTGGCTCTGGCTCTGGCTCTGGCTCTGGCTCTGGCTCTGGCTCTGGCTCTGGCTCTGGCTCTGGCTCTGGCTCTGGCTCTGGCTCTGGCTCTGCAGGAGTTTGTTCTGCTTCTACTTCAACCGCAACCTCTGCTGTAACTTCAATTTCAGACTCGACTTGAGTCACTTCATCTACTTGTTGCTCTTCTGTGGCAGGAGTTTCTACTTCTACCTTTTCTTCCTCTTTGGCTTTCTTTTTACTGCCAAAGCCTAACCAAGAAAACATACCTTTTTTTTCTGACATAGCGATAAATTCAAAACAATTACGTTGGTATCTCAACCAAACAAGGATAAAATTGGCGTTATAGTATCATCTTCAAGCGACTGACAAAACACAAGCAGTTAAACTATGCGTAAACGTTCGACAAAAAACACAAGACAGAATCAAAAGCAGGCTACTGGTAGTATTCGGATCATCGCGGGTAAACACCGAGGTAGAAAGCTTCCGGTCTTGTCAGCTGAAGGTTTAAGACCAACAACGGATAGAGTAAAAGAAACTGTGTTCAATTGGTTGATGCCGTATATCAATGACAGTGTTTGTTTAGATTGTTTTGCCGGTGCAGGCAGTTTAGGGTTTGAAGCGCTGTCTCGTGGCGCTAGTCATGTATCAATGATCGAGCTAAACAAACAAGCGGCTTCGCAATTAGATCAAAATGTAAAGTTGCTCGGTGAAAGCAATGTCACTGTTGCCAATGTAGACGCCACTGCATTTCTTCAGCAGGCACCAACGCAAGCATTTGATCTTGTTTTTGTTGATCCTCCTTTTAGAAAAGGCTTGGCAAAGCAAGTATGCCTTAGCCTCACTAATGGTTGGCTAGCTGATAATGCATTAGTGTATTTAGAAACTGAAATAGAAGAAGATACATCTTGGATGCCTGCTACCTGGCAATCCATTAAAGAAAAGATTGCCGGGCAGGTAAAATACCAATTAATTCAGGTTGGTTAGAATCGACCTGTAAAACCTAAATTCAACGACATGTCACCACCATGAGTCACACTTTCCATCGCAGAGAAGGTAAATGAATAATTATCATTGATTTGCCACCAATAATTAAGGCCAACCAATAGTGAGTCATCACTACCATCAGGGTGACCACTAACATCAAAGCGATTGTATTGTGCTAAAAATGACAAAGAATCATTAACAAAATACTCTGCGGAAATATTGACTTGCTTAATGTTAGCACTATCACGTGAAATTGAATTAGGTGTTGAATATTTAAAACGCTGATCTTTATATGATAAACCTGCACCGAGTAACAAACCACTGCCACCAGCAAAGGGTAAAAAGCGCTCTACAGAAAGTCGATAATTATTTGCGGTATCGTCTGAGCGAAAATCGCCAGAATCTAAACGATATAAACGGTCAGCATTTTCATGGTCATAAGCAAACGTGATTTTTGTATATTCATCGTAATAATAACCAACTTCAGCGCCATACACATCTGCAAAGTCATGAACATTAGTCCGTTTTAGAGAAGCAAACCATTTATTTTCAAATACATAGCGTCCATATATTTGATTGCGGCTAAGTTCTTCAATATCAAGCGCTGTGACGCTCAATTTGGAATTCTGTGCTAAAAACTCAGCTAAACGAAATGGGCCTTTATTGTCTTTAACTGGTGAGAAAAAATAATCATAATTGACTGACGCGACACCATTCCCATAATCGTTAATTACACCAACTTGATTAATGGCGACTTGATGTTGAAAGGTGCTGGCACTCGAAGAAGTAGTATAAAGTAAACCTAGTGCGATTAGAGATAATGATATTCGTTGCATTTTTTGTCCTTAAATTTCCATTGCAACGGTATTAAATCAAATTAATTGTATACAATCATTAACATAACTGTTGTAAAAATGTCAGCAAATGTAAGCAGGGGGCATGTGCCCCCTTAATATCTGTTACTTTTTAACTTTCAGTGTAAGGTCATGAAAGTCAAAGCTAAAATCGGTTTTGTCAGATACCGCTTTCATTGTTGCTTGCTCAATAGAACCATCTTCGTTAAGGTCAAAGTTTACATAAGCATCGGCTTCTAACGTGCGGTCATGCCAGCGCACAATGAACGTATTATGTTGGAAATGCTCTAACACACCAGCTAATGCTTTTGTGCGAGTAAATTGCATGTGCAATTGGCCATCATGTAAACTAATTTCAATATCACCATACCAGTTATCCTTGTATACATTCGCATAACTTGCAAGCGGTAAACTTGGCTTTGAATTAACATCTCTAGCCGCTGCTTGGTTTTCCCTTTGTTCTACCAATCTAGCTGCATACTTAGCTTCTCGCTGCTGATAGAAAGCTAACCAATCAGTTTTAGGAATATCTAAATACTGCTGTAACACTTCTCTGAAAATAGCATTAAACGCTGAACCCGATTGTTGGTTCGTCAATACAACGACACCAAGCTTTTCTTCAGGGATCAGTGCTACTTTAGATACCATTCCTAAAATGCCGCCACTGTGATGCACCATCTTATAGCCGTGGATGTCGTTTAAAAACCAGCCTAGGCCATATGCATAAAAGTTCATGCCATAGTCTTTAGTAGCATTCTTAGAAACCGGAAGAAGTGTTTTTGGCTGCCACATAAAATGACTTTGTCGTTCACTAAAGAGTGATTGCTCTGCTCCGTAATTACCTTCGTTCAAGATAGCTTTCAGCCACTTACCCATATCCTTAACATTAGATGCAACAGAGCCCGCTGCAGCGAATTTCTCTAAGAAGTTACCGCCGACAACATTTAATTTGCCATTTAAAGGCACGTGAGCATTGGCAACATTTTTATTGCTCGAATCAATCATCGAATAGAACGGTTTAGTACTCTCCATACCGAGTGGATCAAATATGCGTTGCTGAATAACTACGTGCCAAGGCTTGCCTGTCACTCGCGCTATTACTTCGCCTGCAATAATATACATCAGATTGTCATAAGCAAATTCACTGCGGAAGCTCGACTCTTCAGGTAAATACCTGATGCCTTTAATGATGTCAGACAAGCTGTGGTCCGTATGCGGCCAAATCATTAAATCGCCAGCACCTAAACCTAAGCCGCTGTTGTGGGCTAACAAGTCAATGACAGTAAACTGCCTAGTGACATAAGCATCAGGCATTTGAAATTCCGGAATAATATCCGACACCTTTGTACGCCAGCTAATTTTTCCTTCATCAACTAACTGAGCAAGCAAGGCTGCCGTCATCGCTTTAGTATTAGACGCGATTCCAAATAGGGTTGTTTCATTTACTAGCTGGCCAGTGGCTACATTGGTAACGCCGTAACCTTTTTCCAGCACCACCTCTCCGTCCTTAACAATAGCAATAGCAACACCCGGCACTTGGAATTCTGTCATTACGCGGTCTATATGCTGCTCTATTTGAGCTATTTTATCTTTACTTGTTGCTGCGTTGCCTTGAAAAGCCAACATACATAGACAAACAAATACAAACCTTATTAGGCTTATCTGCATGAAATTCTCCATCATCATTGTTGTTATTGGTAGATAATACAAAAAATGCTCATCAAGCAAAGCACTTCATGAGCATTTTTTATTAAACAAGCTGTAAACCAAAGTTAGTTTAATTCGATACCTAAGCTTGACACACCTTCGCTAAGCACCATGTTTTTGGCAGTTTTGATTGTGTGGTTATTTTCTGGTGCTGTCGCAATAAAATCGAATAGTTCATTTTGCGTTTCCTTTTCCCACACCATTAAAGGATGTTCAACCAAGGCATCTTCTTCCACTTCATCAGATTCTTGAGCTAACAGTAAACCAACGTAGTTCTCTACACTGCCTTGGGATAGCTGGGAAATATGACCAACGTTCTCTTCATCTTTATCACTAATAAACTGTAGTAACGAGACAACAGCCATTGCGGTATCAAGAGCAGGATAAACGGCAAAAAAATCGAATTGCTCTGGTTCAGGTACTTGCTCTTCAACCTTTGCCAATTGTGCGTCTATATTAACCTTAACCTTCTGGTTTTTATCCAATTGCTGCCAAATCAAACCAGTCACATTGTTAAGAACTTTGACCTCACCAAACGCTGCACTTTCAGAGAATAATTGATAATTAGGTAACATGCGTTCAATCAAACAAAGACTGAACAATTTCAATTGCCAAACTGACATCTTTTTGAACGGTATACGAAAGGCCATTTAGATTCTCTTTTATGAAAAATAATATTATAGCGATTTAGGCATTAAAAAAGCAGGTTTTAAACCTGCTTTTTTAATTATTGTTTTGCCAATTCTTTTTGTGCGTATTCAAATCGCAGTCGATATTCCGTTAACTTATCTTGCAACTCTGTGACTTGCTGTTCTAACTTGGTATTTAGATCATTATTCTCATCACGAAGGTATTTAATCGTTTCCCTCGCCTTGTTGTACTCAATTTCCTGTTTTTCTCGACCTGTCTCAAATCGTTGCTCTCTTGAATGAGCTTCACCCTTAAGTGACTCAACTTGTTCTTTAAGGTGCTCCGTTTGTTTTTGGTAACGTTTGTTTTCCTCGCCACTTTCTTCAAGTAGTTGTTTTTGGTTAGCAACTTCTGATTCAAGTTGAGTAATATTAAGTTGACTACTTTGAAATTGTGTTTTGAGATCTGCTAATTCTTTTTCAAATTTAGCGACATTGTCTTTGTTTTCAACTTTAGCCTTTTCAATATCTGTTGTTAGTTGACGATTATTTTCGTTCGCCTTATCAATCGCTTCTTGCTGATTCTCAATAGCTTTTACGTGGCTCGACTTTTCTTGCTGCAAAACCGCATTATCTTTTTGCAGTTCAGAGACTTTCTTCGTTGAATCAGAAAAATCAATTTCTACTTTTTCTAGTTGTAGTTTTTGTTTATGAGCTTGCTCTTCAGTACTATTGAGCTTAACTAACAAGTTATCATATTGTTGCTTCATGGCTTCAAAATCACCAGACAACTGCTGATTTGCCTGCTCAGCTTGCTGCTGTTTCAGTGCCAGCTCTGAAAGTTTATTAGTATCCCCTGAGTGCTCTTTTTGAAGAGATGCAAAGCTCTTATTCTTGTCATCCAACTTGCGCTCTACTTCATCGAGTGTACTATTTAACGCTTTTTTATCCGCATTAAGCTGCTCTATTCTTTCATGTAAACCAGAAATAGTTTTGTTTAAACCAGTAATGCTAGATTCGTACTGTTCATTTTGCTCTTCAGCAGATTTAAGCAACTCTTGCTTTTTAGCCTGCTGCTCTTGATGTGCTTTTTCAGAATCAGTTTGCTGGTTTGTTAATAATTTATTTGTGTCTTTTTCAGTCGCTAGCTCATCAATTACCTTTTTGTGCTCTTGTTGCGATTTATTTAGCGCATTATTACTTTCTTGGAGTTTGCTTTCTAATTCTGATTTTTTGCTCGCTAAAACATCTCGTTCTTTTGCTAAGTTTTTAGCTTCTGCTTTTAATTGATTAAGCAATTGAGAGCTTTCGGTTAATTTATCTGATTGAATCGTTTTTAAATGAGCAAGCTCAGCATTTACGTCGTTGAACTTAGCCGTTAATTCAGAAATTTGATGGTTTTGAGCGGCAATGCTGGCGGCCTTTCCTTGGTCATTTCTTATCAAGGATTTTTCTCGCTCTGTCAGGTCAGCTATTAATTTGCTCTTTTCGCTAACGTCGCTTTTGAGGTGCTCTATTTTTTCTTGGCTCTCTTGTTGCAACTTAGTCAAGTCGCTCACTTTGGACTCAAGCTCAGTAACAGCCGCAATTTTCTCTTTTACAACTTCTTCAGAGTCTTTGTTTTGTGATTCAGCAAGTGCCTGGGCATTATTAAGGGATTTTTGAACGTCTTTCAGTTCCTGTTCAAGCTTACTGATCTTTTCAGTAGATAATTGATTGGACTTAGCATGAGCTTGCTCTAGATCAGAACACTTTGTTTCAATATTTTGTTTAGCTGCTGATAACTCTTTATATTTAGGGTGCTCAGAAATATCTTTTTGTTCAACACTTTCTGTTAGGTCACTATTAGCTAACAGATCGAGAATTTTGTCTTCGATCTGCACGTAAATATCACCGGCAATGTGTTGTACTTTTTCTTCTAACGCTTTCGTTACTTTTTTCTGTTCAGCCATATTGTTCCCTAATATATGTACAGCAATGCTATTAAGCTAACATAGCTCCCAAATACAATTAACCTTTATTCAATAACTTCATAAGGTTAGCAGCCTTTCGGGGGTTGTGTAAATTGTTACATTCATTACATCATAGCAAGATATATGAACAAAGTGGTAGAAGCTCTAAAGAAAAAATTGGCTAATCAGCCATCGCCGTAGGGAGTTATATTGGCTTAAAAACTAAAAAAGGGTCCATAGGACCCTTTCTTCAATCTAACTCATATAAATAAGTTATTTGTTTTCTTGTTCAGCTGTTTTGAACTGAATACCTGTTACTTTAATTGGGTTATCACTCAGGTTACGCAATTGCGCAAGACGGTGAATTTGACCAACTGAACCAAGCATTGCATGAATTGGAATGAATAAACCACGTTTGTGGAAATCTACAACTTTTTCTTCAGAAAGAGACTGTAACTTCTGTTCATCGATACCGTATAGACCAACTAATTTCTTGTTGTCATCATTGCTGAATGAAATTTGAAGTTCTAATTCCATTAATAACTCGTTATCCATTAACTCTTTTACAAAGCCTTCAGTAGCTACTTCGTTCTCGTATAAACGACCTAAAGATTCATGGATAGTTTTAAGGTATTCTGTCTCGTTACCTTCAGCATCGAAAAGCGCATTGTCTTTGTCTTCACCAACGTATTCACTTTCTTCGTCAACACATGCTGTTAACGTATTTTCTTTGTCAGGGTCTAAACCTAGCGCGAATGGCACCATAGAAACGCCTTGAGGAATGTAGATACCATCCCACTTATCTTCCCCGTAGAATAAGTTTTCACCAACTTCCAAACCTAACATACAAATAGCACGTAAACGATCTGTGTTTGGCTCTTTAACAACAACAATAGGGTAACTTGTTTGCGCTTGAGCAAATTCTCGAGCTGTTACAGGAATGATATGTTGATTTGCTAAATGTGAAAGTGAACGCTTAGCAGCGATTTTTGTATTTTGGTGTGTTTCTTTTTTAATCGGTACAATTTTAGCCATGATAAACTTCTCTGAAATTGGCAGCCACTCTATTTATTATTTGGTGACTTTACTAGTGTTGAATAAGTTATGGTGACGCACCTATATACTTTCAATGGCAAATGTTAAAAAATATGCAATTATTTCTATATGATAGATAAAATAGTACTAAACGACTCATCAAAAGAGGCTTAACACAATGAAATTACTAAAAAATTATACGGTAATCGTTTTAGCTACTTTTTTGTTGATAAGTACAGCCGCACACGCAAAACCTAGAATAAAGTCTGTTTTTGGTCATAATTTGGAAGGATTCGCTCGCATCAAAGTGATAAACGAGACGACTGCTGATCTCGCTTGTTATGTTGCGATTAATGGTTTTAAGAAAAAATTTAGATTACCGCCACTAAAAGAGTCCAAGTGGTACGCAGCGACAGATAAGCGCTTTAACTATAAGCATTTCAGCACTTGGTGTGATTATATTGATTTGCATCCTGAATACCAAAACTTCAAAGTGATTTAATGATGCTCTAACTGCTGCCCTAAGAATAAATCAGAAATTTGTGCAATGCGCTTCATTACATCAATATCTTCCTGTTGCCAAAGTGCTATTTCACCTACAGCCTCACAACATATAATCCCTATTGGCTCAAAGTCCTTTTGAATAACAAAATCCAACAATGAGTGAATATCATTTGGCTCAAAATACAGGTGATTAAAACAAGTTGTTGATGGATGCTCTCTAGCATCCGACGCCATTAACGTCTCATATTTTAAGATATGTTCAAAATAGCCTGGAAAGTCGCTTTTCTTGAGCACTATGGGGGTGAAATGGTATTGCCGATCTGCAAGTAAGATTAAACTTTTGATTTCAGTAAGCTCCTTATCAAAAACCCATAAGCTAACCCTGTCGGCACTTGGTACAAGGTTATGAATGGTACAACAAATCACACGCAGCTTTTCAGCAACACTCATTCGAGGTTTACTCAGTTGGATTTTTAGCTTGGAAATAGCATCCATTGATACTCGCTTAGCCATGGTAGTCGATTCATTGTAAGTATAGGCAGAATAAAAAAAAGCACCTAGTTTAAGGTGCTTTTTCAATAACGTTGAGATTATGGATTGTAGTGCTCACCACCTTTTCTCAGGTAGAACCACCAGTTAATAAATACACACACACCATAGAATATCGCAAAACCAATCAATGCAACTTCTGGTGTTGTCGCTTTGATTTGCTCACCTAATACCTTTGGAATATAGAATGCGCCGTATGCCGCAACTGCTGAAGTCCAACCTAATACAGGACCAGCTTGTTCTTTTGGAAAGACCATAGCAATAGTTCGGAATGTTGAGCCATTGCCAATACCTGTCGCTGCAAACAATACCAAGAACAATACAAAGAACTCAACGAAGTATTGCTCAGGTGTAGCTGATTGATAAGCGGCTTGCATGTAGTAAGCAACACCCAATGCACTTGCCACCATTACAATTGAACAGATTTGTGTAACTAGTGCACCACCAACTTTATCAGAAATCCAGCCACCAACAGGGCGAATTAAAGCACCGATAAATGGCCCCATCCATGCATACATTAATGCACTAGGACCGTTAGCATTTATAGTGTCATGTGTCATCACACCGTCCACCATTATATGCTGGTAACCAAAAATTACTTTGATTGCTAATGGGAATGATGCTGCAAAACCAATGAATGAACCAAAGGTCATGGTATAGATGACACTCATTACCCAAGTGTGTTTGTTGTTAAAGATTTTATATTGACGATCTAAACTCGACTTAATTTGACCAGGTAATTGTTTAAGCAACAATACCGTTGAAACAATAACGAGTACTAAAACAATTTCTTTAGGTACACCAAAGCCAGAACCATTTGCAGCTTCAGGTAACAGCAACCACAGGCCAACACCGGCAGTTAAGAAACCGATACATAACATCGCGATAATAAGTGCCCAAGAGCTAACCGGATTACCAATTTCAGGAGATACTTCCGCTGTTTTGATATTGTTCATACCAAAGAAGCCAGCAAACGCTAGAGGAATAAGGAATAACAACCAAACCCACCCCGCATTGTGAACCCATGTTTCAGAGCCTGCAGGTATCTTACCAATCAAGGTACCACTTGAATTAACAAGTGTCATAGGATCACCACCAAAAGCAGCGAATGTCATGAACAATGGCACAAGAATTTGCATCGTCGTAACACCGAAATTACCTAAACCGGCATTCATTCCCAGCGCGTAACCTTGTTGACTTTTAGGGTAGAAGAAACTGATGTTAGACATTGAAGATGCGAAGTTACCGCCACCAAAACCAGAAAGGAACGCCAACAATTGGAAAACCCACAAAGGAGTATCTTGGCTTTGCAGCGCCACACCTGTACCAAAAGCAGGTAGCATCAATAAAGCCGTAGTAAAGAAGATCGTATTTCGGCCACCACATAACCTGATAAAGAAGCTACTTGGAATACGTAAAGTTGCCCCCGTTAAACCAGCTATTGCCATCAAAGTAAACAACTCTGATTTGGCAAATGGGAAACCTAAATTTAGCATTTGTACCGTAATGACGCCCCAATAGAGCCATACCGCAAAACCACATAACAAGCTAGGAATAGAAATCCATAGGTTTCTATTCGCTATTTTTTTACCTTTGGACTCCCAAAATGCTTGGTCTTCTGGGTCCCATTTCTGTATATCAGCCATGGTGTTCTCCAATTAGCTATTAATTATTCACAGCGTCACTATGCGAGAACCACATAACAATCACAATTGACTGTTTTGGGTATATTTATCGACAAATGTGGGGTACGAATTAGGGATGAAATGACAACTAAAATCTATCACCTAAAAATTAAGACATGTTGAATTTGTTGACCTACAGACGAATAGTGATGAAAGTAAAAATACCCCTTTATAGGTAGATCTGATACCAACAAATATGTCTTTGCCAAAGATACTGGCAAAGGTAAGATTGATTTAAATCAAGAATAACTACAAAGACTAGGTTAACATTAGCTAAAGCTTGTTCAGGAGAGTGTAAATGTCTAACGAATCACCCGTTTCAATCATGATGGTTGATGATCACCCATTGCTTCGCAAAGGCCTAAGGCAATTACTTGAGTTTGAAGATGAACTAGAAATAGTGGCGGAAGCAAGTTCAGGTGCAGAAGCAATTAAGTTAGCGGAAGAAAGCGATCCTGATCTGATTACATTGGATTTAAACATGCAAGGCATGGACGGCTTAGAGACCTTAAGAGCGCTACGAAGTATTGGTATCTCTGCTCGTATTTTGATGTTAACCGTTTCCGATAATGATGAAGATGTCGTAGAGGCAATTCGTTCAGGTGCTGATGGCTACCTGCTGAAAGATATGGAGCCAGATGAACTAGTAGACAAAATCAAAGAAGCGTCACTGGGCAAAATGGTGATGAGTGAAAAGCTGACTGAAGTATTGGCTACTGCCCTTAGAAAACCAGAAAAGAAATCAGGCAACCTCATTTCTAGCTTAACTTCTCGTGAATATGAAATATTAAAACTCATTGCTAAAGGACTAAGTAATAAGTTAATAGCACGTGAGTTAGACATCTCTGATGGCACTGTTAAAGTGCATGTTAAACACTTGCTTAAGAAGTTAAACCTAAAATCACGAGTTGAAGCAGCAGTTTGGATGGTCAACTACCAAACAAAGTAAACACGTAGAGAAATTTATGATCGATTGTTGTAGTGCTCCTAATTTAATGCCATTGGCACAGGCAAAAGAAAAACTTTTAAATACTATATCTAGCATTGAAGAAACTGAATTAGTAGCGCTAGAAGCTGCTGATGGCAGGGTGCTAGCTTGTAATGTTAATTCACCTATCAATGTTCCCGCGCACAACAATTCGGCAATGGATGGTTATGCTTTTTATTTTGAGACAGCTATTGCTGATGCCCAAACATCTTTTGAATGTGTAGGTAAAGCGATGGCCGGAGCGCCGTTTGAAGGTAACCTTCAAGCAGGGCAATGCATTCGAATTATGACAGGTGCGGTTGTGCCAGATTCAGCTTCTTCTGTTGAAATGCAGGAAAACGTAGAGGCTGAAAATAGCAACATTGTTTTACAATACCCGCTAAAACAAGGAAACCATATCAGACACGTTGGTGAAGACATCAGTGCAGATGAACGTGTATTTGAAAAAGGGCATACCTTAAATGCGGTAGATATTGGCTTGTTGGCCTCTTTAGGTGTCGCTGAAGTTTCTGTTTATCGCAAAGCCAGGGTCGCCATATTTTCAACCGGAGATGAGTTAAAATCTCCTGGTCAGGCACTTGCTCATGGTGATATTTACGAGAGTAACAGCCAAGTCATTAAAGCCATGCTTTTTAGAATGAATATTGATGTGCTAGACCTAGGCATAATTCCAGATGTCCCTGAAAAAATAGAGGCAGCCTTTAATCACGCTAACGAACATGCCGATGCCGTAATCAGTTCAGGCGGAGTATCAGTAGGTGAAGCAGACTACACCAAGGAAGTATTAGACAAATTAGGCAATATTGAATTTTGGAAAGTTGCCATGAAGCCAGGAAAACCATTTGCCTTTGGCTTGCTAACCGACAGTGTCTTTTTTGGCTTGCCGGGCAATCCAGTATCTGCGACGGTTACTTTCCATCAACTAACTGTTCCAGCGCTGCGCAAGTTATCTGGCGCGACTACGACTGCAAACCTGCAGTTTAACGCTAAAACAACAAGCAAGGTGAAAAAGCGTGCGGGTCGAATGGATTTCCAACGTGGTTTAGCAAGCGTTAGCACAAGTGGTGAATTAACAGTTGCACCGTTAGGACATCAAGGCTCTGGTGTATTATCTTCACTGAGCAAAGCTAATTGTTACCTTGTTTTACCACAAGAGCATGAAGGGTGTGAGGCAGGAGAGACAGTTAAAATTGAGCTGTTCGATTCGTTATTGAGTTAGTTCAATCTACCAGCATTGTTTTTGATAAAAGTAAGCTACTGCTTAGAGTAGCTTACCAACGTTCAACTGCTGACTTGTCTTTTTCGTTAAAATCGACCCATTTTTCACCTGCACTGGTCATTTCCTTTTTCCAAAACGGCGCTTTATTTTTCAGAAAATCCATGATGAACTGCGTCGCTTCAAAAGCCGCTTCTCGATGTTGACTAGTGACGCCAACAAAGACAATTTGCTCTCCCAACATGATCTGACCGACACGATGTATCAAACGAACATTGTTAATTGGCCACCTCATTTTTGCTTGGTTAACGATATCTGCTAATGATTTTTCCGTCATCCCGGGATAGTGTTCAAGCATAAGACCTTTGACATGATTGCCTTGGTTAAAGTCACGAACAGAACCAACAAAAGTAACCACCGCACCATCTTGGCTATTATCTTTTACTAATCGCTGATATTCATCAGCCATGGAAAAATCTTCAGTTTGTACACTGATCACTGTTAGCCTCCAGTTACCGGAGGGAAGAAGGCAACCTCGTCGCCATCATTAACTTGTTGAGACTGCACTGACATTTCTTGGTTGATGGCCATCAGTAACTTTCCATCCTGAAATAATGGTGCAAAATTACTATCTAATGAAGAGATAGCAAGCTTTACATCAGCAAGCGTGCTAATACCTTTTGCCGATATTTCTTTTGCATTCATACCAACTTGCTCTCTAAGTTGACCAAAAAATAAAACCTTAATCATGATTAATCCTCTCTGCGCCAGTGGCCTGATTTTCCACCTTGTTTATCTAAAACGCGTATATCCGATATTTCCATCATTGGATCCATCGCCTTGCACATGTCAAAAAGCGTCAGCAGTGTCACACTAACGGCAGTTAGTGCCTCCATTTCAACGCCAGTTTGGCCTGCCAATTTGCATAATGCTTGTACTCTGATCTGGTTATTAACCTGATCAACATCAAAGTCAATTTGCACTTTCGACAGACTTAATGGGTGACAAAGTGGAATAAGATCAGCACATTTTTTTGCTGCTTGAATACCGGCGATACGTGCGGTGGCAATAACGTCACCTTTTTTGTGATTGTTCTCTAAAATCGCTGACAAGGTTTCAGGAAACATCGTAATCACACCTTCGGCAATAGCGATTCGAGTACTAATTGCTTTACCAGAAACGTCAACCATGTTTGCTTGACCTTGCTCGTTTACATGAGTCAGCATTACATTAACCTCTAGATTCACACTGGCTAGTGGCAAGTTTTAGATGCGGCACAAAATTACAAGGTTTGTGACTTGCATCTAGTTGCTCTTTGATGATCTTTTGCCAACCCGTTTTACAAGCATTCGTTGAACCCGGCATACAGAAAACTACGGTACCATTGGCGATACCAGCAAATGCTCTAGATTGAACCGTTGATGTGCCAATCTCTTGATAAGAAACTGCTCGAAAGGTTTCACCAAAACCTTCAACGTTTTTGTCAAACAAAGGCATTAAAGCTTCTGGTGTAGTATCTCGTAAAGTAAAACCTGTACCACCTGTGACGAGCACGGCCTGTACATCCTCTGTTGCTATCCACTTAGAGACGATAGCTCTCAATTGGTAAACATCGTCTTTAACAATCGCCTTTTCAACAAGTCTATGATCTGATTGCAATAATGCTTCGACAAGATAAGCGCCTGAAGTATCTGTTTCTTCTGTACGCGTATCAGACACTGTCAAAACAGCAATATTAAGTGGTGTAAAAGGTAGGTTGTGGTGAGCCATTAGTTTAGGTCTCCAGTGTTAGTTAATTGGGTTAATGCTGCTTGCCATTGAACAGGGTCATTGGTATTAACCAATTTACCTAGCTGATCGGTAACAATGCGATCACTGGTAGCGAAATTAAGTAAACGTTTAATTGAGCGGTCTGAATCCGATAAAGCGATTCTTTTGACAAGCTTTTTGATGTCATCATTGATCGGTAAAAAAAGTGGTAACTGATGACCTTCAAAATAAGTAGGGCACTGCATTGCCAAACCAGCATGTAAAATTTCTTCAAGAAGCGATTTATCAAGCAGTGGCATGTCAATTGGCACCACCAGAACAAACTGAATATCTTTGTCTTTCTTGAGGCTCTCTAGTGCACTATAAATACCGCCCATAGGTCCTTTTTCAAGCACTAGATCGCTGACAAAATCGTTTTCATTTCGACTCACAACAATCTTTTCGGCACCCAAAGATTCTAATAGCGCAACTTTACGCGCTAGCATTGATTGCCCGTTAATTTCTAATAGCGCCTTGTCCGTTTTCATACGGCTAGACTTTCCGCCAGCCAATACAATGCCTGCAAACTTTGATTTCTTAGCCATCTTTTAGCCTCCCAACATCGCAAGATGTTTGGTTGCTCCGACATAACCTTGATGTAAAAAGTGAGATGAAGTTTTTTCGGTCAATGCCAACTGAATTGCCTGACAAGCGCCATCAACATCACCGGCTGTAAGCCAAGGGCGAATATCAATGCCTGCATCGGCAAAAAGACATAAATGAAGCTTTCCTTTTGAAGACATTCGCAAACGATTACAGCTTTGACAGAAATCTTTGCTATACGGCATTATTAGACCAATTTGACCTGCGTAATCAGCGTGATAGAACTCCTGTGCAGGGCCCGCCAACTTGTTTTTAATCTTTTGCTGCCAACCCAAAGACAGTAATCGTTGTTTAATATCTTCACCGGAAACGTGATTATCAGCGAAAAACTGCTTATTATCGCCGGTTTTCATCAACTCAATAAAACGTACTGTTACTGCTTGTTTTTCTACCCAGGCAAGATAGTCGTCAAATTGCTGATAATTGAACTGTTTTAAAATAACCGCATTCAGCTTAATGTTGTCAAAACCTAGCTGCTGAGCTTCATCGATACCAGCTAAGATATTTTTCAACTTATCGTGACCTGTAATGGCAGAGAATAACCTTGGATCTAAACTATCAGCACTAACGTTAATCGCATTTAAACCAGCCTGATGCCATGCTTTAGCTTGCTTTTTAAGATTAAAACCATTGGTAGTTAACGCGACTTGCTCAATACCTTCAGTTGACGAGCAAAGCGCAATAATATCAGTCAGGTCTTTTCGCAACCCAGGTTCGCCACCTGTTAATCGGATTTTCTTCATGCCAAGTCGAGCAAATGCAGTAACTAGCGTTTCCAATTCTTTGAGTGTTAAAAAGTCTCTAGATTCATGACAATCATAACCATCAGGTAAACAATAATTACAACGAAAGTTGCACGCATCCGTTATCGACAAACGCAGATATTGAAATTGGCGACCAAAATTGTCAGCAAGCATAATACAGCCTCTTCAAAAATACCGAGTATTGAAAGGCAGCAATGCAACATGCAAAGACACAGTGATGAAATCACTTATGATGAGAGTTGAATTGTAAACACCTTTCCAAATACGGGAGGCAAGTAGATTTCTCAACTTACCCGGTAATAATTCACTTATTACGACGAAAGCGACATGCTAATAATGATTAGGTTAGCCGGTTACGTTCGGAGTTTAGTTAATAGTAATAAGTACACAAGCTGAATACTATTCAGCTAAAGGGATAGCTACCTACCCCCAAAGAGGTAGATAGCCAATAAACTAGAATGAGAATGTTGCCATTGCCCATAGTTTAGTTGTATCAGTGCCGTGATCATCTGCACTATATTTGGCGAACTTCAATAAACCCGAAGCGTGCTTATTAAATTTGTATGCCGCCACTAAATCGATTTCACTACCGTAGTCGATATCACCTTCGTTTGAAGTAAAATCATGATAGGTTGCAACTAACTTAACACCTTTAATCTTAGTTACAGCACTAACATATACATCTTCAATTCCATTACCAGGTGTGCCTAAGAATTTGTCAGCAAAACCTTGGAATTTATGCAACGTTGCTAGTGGCGTTGAAAAACCTACGCCTTTATCACTGCCTAACACTTCAATACCGGCACTTAGTTTTACTTTATCCAGCTTACCTACTAGCTCAGCTTTGTAGTAATCTGCACTGTAGTTTTTTGGATTATTACCCGAGTCAGACTGACCAGCATAACTTAAGTTAGCGGTAACAAGGCCAAAGTTACCAGAGTAGTCGACACCAAAGGTGCTTGAAGAAGTCGCTGCAGCAACGTCGTTATCTAAGATATATGCAAACGCATTAACTTTGTGGTCTTTGTTTGCTTTAAAGGTTGCATTTGCTAAGTGGAACTGTCCATGCCAATCAGCAACTTGAGCACCATCATTAGGGCCAAAAATACGATTTACATTAAATACATAGCTGTAATCAAATGACATTGCGTCAGAAGCTTTGTAGATAAAGCGAGCGGCATCATAAGTTTGTTCGTTTTGACGCCACGCAACGCCACCAATGAATCGTTGGTTATTGTGAACGATACGTTGTCTACCTGCGACAAACGTTAAATCTTTACCTTTATATGCGATGTTAGCTTGGTTTAGATCTGTGCCTTCAGGATCCGCTACCACTGGATATTGGATTTCACCATTGTTTGTTGAATTGTAATCTTCGATACCTATAGCAGTAACATTGTCTACTTCAACGTTGACGGTTACATTGCTGATAGGTGCAGATTTCCAAGTTAAACGACTTCGCAATGTTGAAGCAGTTGCCTTTTCGTCTTTGCCATCTTGATCGACAGATTCAATTCTGTAGCGCAAATTAACCTTAGTTTCTGACTCTTTAACCGCTTTAGCAATATCATCTAAAGTAGCGGCTTGACCAGCAAATGCGATACTGACTGCCGAAGCTAGCGTTGCAAGTTTTAATGTTGTTTTGATGTTCTTCATTTTGTCTCTCCCAAAGAGCATGAACAAATAAACTGGGTAATCTTAAATTTTGCCAACACAATACTCCTAATACGTTTAAAAAGTTTGATATACATCAATAATTACAGTCACTTACCAACACTGCACTGGTTTCATACCCTCTAATGGGTAGAGACCTACCTATAGCTGTGGATTGTGTTAATAACGATGAATGTTTACTTTGCTACTCATTATTCTTTTATTGTTAAAAGCCGATGCAAAATAAAAAGCCAATCAAAGAACTCACCGACGCACAACTCATGCGCTACAGCCGCCATATCATGCTTAAAGACTTCGATATTGATGGACAAGAGCGAATTAGCAATAGTAGTGCCATTATCATTGGTCTAGGTGGGCTGGGATGCGCTGTAGCCCAGTATTTATCGGCTTCAGGCGTTGGAAAACTGGTTCTGGTAGATGACGATGAAGTAGATTCAAGCAACCTTCAGCGCCAGGTGCTGCACTATGAATCGAACATTCGCACTAAAAAGGTGCTGTCTGCTAAGCAAACAATAAATATGATCAACAGTGAAATTGACGTCGAGACGATTGCACAAAGGTTGTCACAAAAGCAATTGGAAAAGCTAATAAAACAACACGATATCGTTGTTGATTGTTGCGACAATTTAGAGACACGAAATCAGCTAAATCATCTATGTTTCTTAGCAAAAACTCCTTTAGTGTCAGGGGCTGCGATACGCTTTGAAGGGCAGGTATCAGTTTTTGGTATGCAGCCTGGCCAGGCCTGTTACCAATGTTTAAGTAAGACATTCGAAGAGCAAACACTTACCTGTGTTGATGCTGGTGTATTGTCACCTTTAGTAGGCATGGTTGGCAGCATGCAAGCCATTGAAGCAATTAAGCTATTGGCCAACGTAGGAATACCCTTATTCAATAGTTTAATAACCATTGACGCCAGTACTATGAATATCAACCGATTTACCATCAACCCTAGTAATACTTGTCCAACATGCGGCGGACACTAGACATCACGCTCTAAGAAGTTATTTTCAAGGGCATGTTGATAGCGTTGCTCCTGTTGATCTTTTTGATTAGCAATGTACATCAGCAACATACAGCACGCCAATACACCGTACAACAACATGAAACTAGCGGTATGAACACCGATTAGATCAACGGTAATACCAAACATCAATGGTAGTGTACAACCACCGAGCGCACCTATCATAGCTACTGCGCCACCAACACTGCCCATGTGTTTAGGGTAGTGGTTATAAATGACTTTATAGATACTTGCTCGACCAAAACCTTGAGCAATGCCAACAATAAACATCAAACACGTGAACAACCAGACATTAACTTCAATAGATAAGTTAACATCCTTTTCAACCCCTTTGATCACCATGGTGGTCGGTGGATAACTTAAGAAGAATAAACAAACTAAACATACCCAAAATACCGTCCAACTGACCTTGCTCGCACCATAGCGATCGGCAAACCAGCCACCAGCGGCTCTTACCAAACTTGAGCTTGCTACATAGAGTAAGGTTAACGCCATTGCTTGATTGATGGTTAGACTGTATGCATCAACGTAATATTGGGGCAACCACAAGGTTAGCGCTAGATAACTGCCAAAGACAAAATAGTAATACAGACCAAATCGCCATACTTTCAACTCTTTCATCGGCGCTAGGTGTTCTTGCCAACTAAAGTGTTGCCTATTTGATAAGAACTTAGGCGTTTCGGGAGCCATAAAGGCAAAAAGCAATATCACAAAAATCATACCCGCAGCGTACATAGGCCCTAACATGGCTGAACCGTAATTTTCGATAATAAACGGTGCCAGAACAAGTGTAATAGCAGCGCCAGCATTACCCGCCCCAAAAATCCCCATGGCTGTGCCTTGATATTTAGAACTAAACCAGTCAACCACATACCTAATGCCAATGGTGAATGAGACACCAGAAATACCAAGCAATAGCCCTAACCAAAGATAGTCACTTAAGGATGTTGCAGAGTTAATCAGTAGCAGCGCTGGTATTAATAGTACCATCTGTACTAGAAAGGCTTTTTTAGCGGAATATTTTTCAATCAGAATACCCACTGGCAACCTTAATAACGCACCACTTAGAATGGGTGCAGATAGCAACAAACCAAATTCAGTTGCAGATAGGTTCAGTTGGGTTTTTAACTCAATACCCAGGACAGCATAGAGTACCCAAACTGAAAAATTCGCTGCAAAGGTTAATGTCGCAATCACTAACGCAAGCTTGGCTTTATTATTCTGTGTTTGCATAAACGTCACCTTCACTGTTTAAACATCATGCGCATTATGTAGGCAATATAAATTATTAAGCAATACCCATAATTACTCGTTCTCTCACCATGATTGCTGCTTTGTACTCCTTTAGGAGTAGTCACCCCCATAAACACTAGCTTAGCTAGTTAAAACACTTTAGCCATCATAGGTAGTGGCTAAATGATAGCCAAATTTTGCCTTGGCAGACATTGATACAGGTCAATGTTTTTTATCTCAAATAGCGAATGATAGCGGCAATAAGAAATGCAGATGACCTTGGGAGATACTCTATGTCACAAGATAGTAAATTGCGGTTACTCAACTTTGGTGACCCAAAAATCAAAACGCTGCACATTACGTGGTTTGCGTTTTTCCTAACCTTTGTTGTGTGGTTCAGCCACGCACCTATGCTTGCTTTTATTAAAGAAGCCTTTGACCTAACATCAGCACAAATTAAAGCGCTTCTGATCTTAAACGTTGCCTTAACCATTCCAGCACGTATTGTTATTGGTATCTTGGTTGATAAATACGGGCCCCGAATAACCTTTAGCTCCTTGTTGTTTATATCAGCTTTCACCTGTATCGGTTTTGCTACCGCTGACAGCTATGAAAGGTTAGCACTATTTAGGTTCCTGCTTGGTTTCACGGGTGCTGGTTTTGTTATCGGTATACGCATGGTTGGAGAATGGTTCCCGGCTAAACAAGTAGGTGTTGCAGAAGGTATCTACGGTGGCTGGGGTAACTTCGGTTCAGCTGCTGCTGCGATGACTTTACCTACGTTGGCTATGCTTTACGGTGGTGAAGACGGCTGGCGCTACGCTATCGGCACTACTGGCGTCATCATCTTTTTCTATAGCTTTATTTACTATGCTAAAGCACGCAATACACCAAAAGGCTCAACTTACTTTAAGCCTAAAAAAGCAGGTGGCTTAGAAGTAACAAGCTGGAAAGATTTCTACTTTTACTTAGGCATGAACATTCCTATGTACTTAGCGCTAGGTGTACTTGCATGGAAATTATCACCAGCTGGCGTTCATCTGTTTACCGAACAAACCATGTACATTTTCTGGGCTGTTCTTGCAGCACTCTTTGTTTTCCAGGTTTACCAAATCTGGCAAGTAAACAAAGAGAACCTGACTAAAGGTGTACCTGAATTAGAAAAATACAACTTTAAAAATGTCGCAATCTTAGATGTTTCTTATTTTGTAACCTTTGGCTCTGAACTAGCTGTTGTATCTATGTTGCCGCTGTTCTTCTTGGAGACATTTGATGGCTTAGATCCTGTTAAAGCTGGTCTGTTAGCGTCAGGTTTTGCTTTCATGAACTTAGTAGCTCGTCCAACAGGTGGTTACTTGTCTGACAAAATCGGCCGCCGTAAAACACTGATGTTGCTTATTGGTGGCTTAGCAATTGGTTACTTTGTACTTAGCCAAATCACTAGTGCTTGGTTCATCCCACTTGCAGTGATAGCAACTATGTGTTGTTCTTTCTTTGTACAAGCAGGTGAAGGTGCAGTATTTGCTATCGTACCACTCGTTAAGAGAAGAATGACGGGCCAAATCGCAGGTATGGCTGGTGCGTACGGTAACGTAGGTGCGGTTACTTACTTAACAGTATTGTCTTTTGTTGATTACAGCACGTTCTTTATGGTGATCGGTGCATCAGCATTAGTTATCTTCTTTGCTGCATGGTTCTTGGACGAGCCAAGAGGGCAGATTGCTGAAGTAATGGAAGATGGAACGGTACATATGATTGACGTGAGTTAATTCAGAAACACCGTTCAACAATAACTAAACAGCCGCTTGCGGCTGTTTAGTTCGTTTAAAAAGAGGTAGTAATGAGCACTGAAACAACAAGATTATCAGCGGCTATTGGCTGTCATACACAAGCAGGTATCAAAGCGATTAACGAAGATGCTGCTGGCTTTTCTATTCCTGAAGAAGTATCAGTGATTGAAAGCAAAGGGATTGCCTGTGCGCTTGCTGATGGTGTTAGCAGTGCTGAAGCGGGTAAACAAGCAAGTGAACTGGCTGTTACTCGGTTTATCGATGATTATTATCACTCACCCGATACATGGTCTGTTGCACATAGCGGCGAAAAGGTGCTATCAGCAACTAACTTGTCTCTGTTTAAAAAGAGCCATGAATTTACCTCTGAAGAAAAAGGTTATCTATGCACCTTTGTAGGCCTTGTACTCAAATCTCAAACTGCCCATTTTTTCCACGTAGGCGATAGTCGGATTTATTTACTTAGAAATGGCGAACTAAAACAGCTAACTCGAGATCACAACGCCTTTATTGGCAACGGGAAATCCTATCTAACACGTGCCTTAGGGATGGACAATAACCTTCATGTTGACTATGGAAAACTGGCACTAGAAATTGGTGATCGGTTTCTATTAACCAGTGACGGTATTCATGATTTTATCGACGAACCGGTACTCATCGAGCACCTCAGTCGTAACTGTGCACCACAAATCATCGCTGATGACTTAGCAAAACTAGCCTTATCGAATAAGAGTGATGACAACATTTCTTGTTTGGTGTTGAACGTTGAAACCATCGCTAAAGAGAGTTTAGACGATTTTAATACCAAACTAACCCGTTTACCTTTTCCACCAGCACTTGAGCCAGGTATGAAGCTAGATGGTTACCTTGTTGAGAAAGAGATGTTTGCCAGTAGTCGTAGCCAGCTGTATTTGGTTAGGGATACCGATACTGAGCAGCAATTGGTGATGAAAACACCGTCAATAAACTTTAGCCAAGATACCAACTACATTGACCGCTTTATCCAAGAAGAATGGATAGGAAAACGTATTAATAGCACTAAGGTTGTCAAAATAATCAATCAACGAAGAGAGCGTTCGTGCTTATATTATTTAATGGAATTGGTCGAGGGTATCTCCCTCGATGATTGGTTTGAGAAAAACCCTCAACCAAGCCCTAAACGCGCGATTAATATCGTTAAACAAATTGCTAAGGGCTTAACCGCGTTTCACGAAAAAGAAACCATTCATCAAGATTTAAAGCCTGGTAATATACTGATCGATAAAGAAGACAATATTAAGATTGTTGATTTTGGTTCAACCTTTGTCGCAGGCACCGCTGAAATCTTCAGCCCAATTGAACACGAAGGAGCATTAGGCACAGCGAGCTATTCAGACCCACAGTATCTGCTAGGCCATAACACAGGTGTTCAAGGTGATCTGTATGCATTAGCTACCATCACTTACGAGCTATTTACTGGTAAGCTTCCTTATGGCGATGATGTTGAAGAGTGCCAGACTGCTTTTGATTACGACCGACTGCGCTACCAAGCCGCTAACTACCATAATCCAATAATCCCTATTTGGTTTGATAGAGCACTGGAAAAAGGTGTGCAAATACATCCCGAAAAACGTTATTTGACTTTGTCTCAATTTCTAACCGATCTAACGACACCAAATCCTACGTTTTTGATGGATGCACCAGAAGATAAAGAGCAACAAAACAAAGTGCTGTTTTGGGGCATGCTGTCTGGCTTTTGGGTATTGATGTTAGTACTCGTGTTTGTACTGTTTAAGTCGAGTTGAGAAAAGAAAACGGCTATTAAGTCTTTAGAGCTAGGTTTTGTTCTGGGCGAGAACGAGTTAATAGCCGTGCTAAAAAATTAGCAAATTGGAGTTTGTGGAAAGTTAATTCACCATCATTTCAATCGGCTCGCCGGCACGATCGATAACAACGTAGTTAGCAATATTTTGACCTGTTACCAAGTCATTCGTCATTTTGTTTAAATACGGTTCAGCAGCTTCTGCTGTAGGTGCTTCACCATTTTGGCCACTTAAGCCAGCAACAAAAATAAACTGCCAGCTTTTTTCTATCGAATCAGCTTCTCTTGAAAACTTTTCAAAGCTTTCGATCTCGTCAGGTAACTTATCAACACACATAATTGGTGCTAAGTGACCACGACTAATTTTGTTATTTTTGCTTTTACTTGATTCAGGTTTAGCAAATAAAAAAAGCAAACGCTGCGGTTCAGCCTGTTCTTTTGCCATTGATATTAAGTCAGAAAAAACAGCACTCATTTAATCTTCTCCTGTCAGCTGCAAGCAGCTACTTGTTTGATAGTTGTTATTTTAAGGAAATCTTAAAGAAGTTAAATTGCGCTGAAGAGGTACCCCAAAAGAGGTACAAGAACACCATTAAAACTATAATAAACAACGCATTACGTCATGAAGAAAGGTTTTTTTATTGATACCACTACCCCTTTAGATGAATAGTATTGCCAATTTACTTCTCTTAAGGTGCTTTCATCAACCACTACACAAGGTTTAGTTATGTCACTTATCAATCAATATTACTCAGCAGATCACGATAGATTGGATTGTCTGTATGCTCAATTTAAGGCGCAATTTTCACTACAACCTGATAATGCAAAAGCACTTTTTGAAGTATTCAGTCGAGATTTATATTTGCATATAAAATGGGAAGAACAGGTGCTATTTCCTTTTTTTGAAGAAAGTACAGGCATGCAGTGTGGTCCAACAAAAGTAATGACTGAAGAACACCAGATAATTAAGAGTTTGTTAGACAATATCCACTCTCATATATCACAAGAAGATACACTTCCTGAACATGATCTAGCCTCGCTAGAAGCTATATTACTTCAACACAATCAAAAGGAAGAAAACATCTTATACCCGATGATAGACCAAATAAGTAATGATGCTAAGAATGCAGAGCTATTTATAGCAATGAGTAAACTGAGTTAAGATACTCAGAGGTGCGCTTTACGAGTGCACCTCAAATCCAGGAATTCGATGCCAGTAGCCATTACTTTGCTGCTCTTCTAGCGCAATAAAGCGTTGATGCTTAAACTGACTAAGAACAGTCAGAGCTTGCTCACCTTCTGGGCTTATCCTCACAATATCAACTACCCCGTGCATCTGTGATTGCTCCTTACTTAAATTATAACAATCCCCAGACATGGTCTGAATGCCATTGAGCACGAACAACCGCTGATCTTCTTTGCTCGTTGTTAATCTTCCATTTGGATATTTGATACAACAATATTGGCAATCATCTTTTGCTCGATCTTCAGATCTTGCTGTAAAACAACGAGCTGAATAAGCAAGTGGCAGGTGCCCATAGGCGAATACCTCGACTTCAAATTTGTCTCTTATGCCGATCTCTGAAGCCTGATCTAATATCTCTACTAATTGCTGATGTGACAATTCAACAGGCATGCACCAACGAGTCATGCCAGCTTCTAATAAAATGCGTAACGTATGATGGTTGTATATATTAAGTGCTGCCCCGGCTACAAAAGGCGTTTTAGCTTCGCTACAAGCTTGAACAGCAGCCATATCATTAGCTTCAACAATAAAGTCGCCATTGTCACAATAGCGTTTCAATTCGCTCACTTCTGACGGCGCCTCTAATAGCGCCATCGTAGAGAGCACAACCTGTTTACCTGTATTGGAAAGCGCTTTGGCAATTGAAAGATAATCTTTTCGTCTTAGTTCTCGACGTTTAGAACAAACCGTTTCGCCCAAATAAATAATGTCAGCTTCGGATTTAGCCGCTTTCTCATAAAACGATTCCATGGTTTCTTTAGGCCAAAAATAAAGAACGGGTCCTAGTGCATATTTCATGTGGGTCCACCTATTGCCATTGTTTGTGATAAGCGCCTAATGTCGTTTGACTACCTTCGGATAAGTCAGACATTTTTTGTTGCCATTGCGGCTCGATAGAAAACGTTTTTGTCGACGTACATTTATCAATAGCTTCGCGCCATGTTTTAGCAACACTAGCGACATAGGCGCTGCTTCTTTGACGGCCTTCAATTTTTAATGATGCTATTCCCAAGTTCATCAACTCTGGCAAAAGCGCCATTGAGTTAAGGCTAGTTGGCTCTTCTAGTGCATGGTAGGTTTGCTCACCTACATTAAATCGCCCTTTACAAAGAGTGGGGTAGCCAGCCGATTCTTCTTCCTGATATCGATCAATTAGCACGTCATTTAAACGAGACTCCAGCCCATGTTCGGTTTTCTGCCAACGAACGTGCTTAGCAGGAGAGCATACGCCATTCATATTTGGTGACTCACCTGTTAAGTACGAAGACAAATGACAGCGCCCTTCAGCCATGATACATAAGCTGCCATAAGCAAAAACTTCCAACTCTATATCTGTTGAACGTACCAATTGTTTAACTTGGTGCATAGATAATACACGCGGTAATACCACACGTTTAATGTTAAAACGCTGTTGATAAAAGCGAATTGCCTCACTGTTGGTAGCAGAAGCTTGAACAGACAGGTGTATTTCTTGATCAGGGTAACGTTGGCTTGCGTAGTCGAGTACCGAAATATCAGAGATAATTAATGCATGAGCACCCAACTCAACCGCTTTATCAACCGATTGCTGCCAACAATGCCAATAATTAGCACTAGCAAAAGTATTAATAGCGATATGTAAATGTTTATTATGATCATTTACGTAATTCACAGCTTGTTCTAGTTTTTTATCGGTAAAATTTAAACCAGCAAAATGTCTAGCATTGGTGCCATTTTTAAAACCGATATAAACAGCATCAGCACCATTATCAATTGCCGCTTTTAAGGAAGATAAGTTTCCTGCTGGACACAGTAACTCCATCACAAACTCACTATTGTTATCACCTAATTAACTGCATTCTCAAGCATATCGATAACAAGCTCTAGTAGCATTTATGGGTATATTTGCAAGCCATTGTAGTTACCTCTTATGACCTTGCCGAGGCAGGTTGTTTATTGATCTATTTCAAAGACAAGCTCATCTCACAACGACATTATTAGGTAAAATTCTGGGAGAACTATGATGTCATTACAACTTGCAACTATCGCCGAAAACTTAGGTGAAGCCTATACACAAGCCCTACCTTCATTGGCTCAGACGATGTCGGAGACACTACACTTTTTTGGTTGTCAGCAAATTTTCGGTGTAGGAGGAGATTTTGCGGCAAACCTGATTGCTGGCTTTGGCGGCAATATTCCCTTGTCAGCGTCAAGTAATGAAATGCATGCAGGTTTTAGTGCCTGTGGACAAGCAGAAATTACTGGGCTTGGCGCCGCTTTAACAACCTACACAGTCGGTAGCTTGCCATGTACTTCGGCCGCCGCACTTGCTATCACTGAAAAATTGCCAGTCGTCTTCATTTCTGGGGCTCCAGGTGAAAGTGAAATTTCCGATCATACGATACACCATACAATTGCCAGCGCATCTACATGGAGTGCCGACTACGATAGGGCACTTAATGCGTTTAGAGCACTGGGCATGAAGGCTGAACGACTACAAGGAGCTCGTTCGCCACACCAACCAAACATGACTGGTGAGCGCTTTTTTCAATTAGTCGCCGAAGCCTATATTAATAAGCAACCTGTATTTATAGAAATCCCTAGAGATTTAGTTTTTCAGCCAACACAAGCCATTTCACTACCTCTTTCAGCTGACAGTCTTTGTCGAGAGACATTTGTTTTACAGGGGGCCGAATCAATCGCTGATCAGATCATTAGTAAATTGCAACTGGCTCAACGACCACTTATCTATTTAGGTGAAAATGCCAAGTTAAATAAGGTACTGCTCAGCCAAATAAAATTGTTAAGTGAAAAATTGAACATCCCTTACGCAACTACTTGGTTAGCAAAAGGTCTTTTAGACGAACGAGACCCGTTAAGTTTAGGCAGTTACAATGGCGTCTTTAGTCAATCCTATCAACGAGATTATATTGAACAACAAGTAGATTACGTGCTTGAAGTAGATACCAGTATTCACCATCAAGATACAAACAGCGCGTTTGATACAGGTACCCACCATATCCATAACTTTGAAAATAAAACGACCATCAAAGGTACCGTAGAGAACCAAGCAGGTATCGTGAGAATTCTGAGCTGTATTTTGAACAGTGATCTCAAACCATTTGAAACTAAGCTACCAACAGTTGAAAGAGCGCCAATACAATCCACAGATAAATTGGACTTTCATAACTTAGCTGAAGTATTAAATAAACTCCAAGATAATACTGACCAAGCATTTGTTTATTTGCCAGAAGTAGGAAACTCATATTTTGCCTCTTACAGCTTACAAACCAAGCAATCAGAGATAGGCAGAAGTTGGTTAACAAATCCTTGGTACGCGGCCATGGGAACAAGCTTGCCTTATGCTCGCGCAGTTTGCAAAACGCTAAAAAGAGAAGATTCTGATGACCGTGCGATTGTGATCACAGGGGACGGCGGTTTTAACTTTCAACTTAATGAACTTATTCACTTCCAAAGAGAAGGGCTTCCGCTGATCATCATTTACATGCGAAATGATATCTTTCACCTGGGTAAACACGGAGAAGGAGACATTTATCATTGCTCAACGCCTGAATTTGACGCCATTAAGCTTGTCCATGCCTATGGTGGTATGGGTTATCATTGCAAAACCGTTAGTGATTTCACGCTAGCGATGAATACCGCACTTGCCTGTGATAACGGTATAACACTCATTGAAGTACCTGCCGATACTAATGCTGAATATCAAAGTCATGAGATCACCATGTTGAATTTATATATCGCAGCCAAAAATGGCGTTCCTACTGCCGTTCAAGCATGGCAAAAAATAGTGAGAAATAATGATGAATAAGCTTGTTTCAATTATTGAAAGTGCGCAGCAAAAGTTACCACTAGAAGTAAGGAATAAAGTGAAGCATATCCCAAGAATAATGCTTCATCCATTTTCTTTGCTTCCGATCGCTATGCAAGAGCAGTCAATAGCCTTTGCTGTGAATAAAATGTTTTACCAGCCAGTTGAAGATGAAGAACTCGACTTTCTTGAAGACAAGTGGCTAGCGATCAATATCACCGATGCCAATTATCAGTGCTTTATTTCACTAACTAAGCAAAACAATGCCAAACTGGAAGTAAAAAAAGCAATTGAATGTCAGCCAAACGTTGAGTTTTCAGCGACTACTCATGCGCTTGCCTTATTAATGAATAAACAAGAAGACCCTGATACGCTATTTTTTAGAAGAGATTTAATGGTGACTGGCGATACAGAATTAGGATTAGAAATTAAGAATCTGTTAGACGATTTCGACTCAAACAATGTACCGGCTTCAATTCAATACCTATTAGATCAATATTGTAAGTGTTTAGCGCTATAGGATAAGGGCTGGTTAGTCTATCTAACCAGCCCTTAACGTTATTTTGATAAATGATAATGGCGCATTTGATGTTCTTTTCTTCGTGCTTTGCTAAAGGCAGATACTCGCTTTAAGTACCCAATAACTCTAGTGCCGTAATCGATATTTTGACTTTGACATTGGCTGCAATGAGCTGTTGTTTTTTTGTCGATATGCCCACATTCATTGCACAGGGTAATTTTGACGTTGATACAAAAGTAGTTACACCCCGTTTTTGCCGCAATATTAAGTAATCGATAGGCATTTTTTTCTGTTAAATGCTGCTCTAGATTTAAGTGAAGTGCAGAACCGCCATCTAAGTAACGAGTAAAATTACGACCGTGCAGGATAAATTTGTCCAAGTAATTAGTGTCTTCTACTTCTACAGGGTAAAAGTAAGAATTGTAACACTCTCTGGTACTTTCAATGCCATCAGCCTTGTCCCATTTAGCATTTTTCACACCTAAGTTTTCAGCTGGCACAAACTCGGTGTTGAACATGTATCCGTATTGCTTTTTAGCTCGCTTGTTAGCATCAAATATGATTTTTAGGTGCTGTTCGACAAATAGTTGATATTGCTCACTGTTTTCCGCCTGTATACCTTGAGATTCAGCAGCTTCCACCATGCCATTGATGCCAATAGTTAAAAACTGTTTGTCGAGCGTAATGAATCCCGCATCATAAACAGGCAATAAACCATTATCCAAGTACTCCTCCATAATATGCCTGTATGCCACTTGATATTTGTGCAGTTTGTCGACTTCTTCTGCCAAGTCACGCCCTTGTTGAACTAACCTATTCATATTTAATGTGATCACGTTAAGCGAGCCAGTAGCAATGCCACCTGCGCCTAACGTATATGAAAAAGTGTTGTCATTTATTTCGTTTCTTAATCGACAACACGAAGCCAAAGAATCAGCACTCGTTGATTGATAAACAAAAAACGAATTTCCTTGGCTAATTTCCTTTGCACACATTTGCGCAAATTCTTGGTCCTTTACCGATTCTTCAGTGGTCAACATCGCCGCGGTCACAACAGGAAAGGTTAGGATGCTTTTTTCCCGCTCCTTGTTGAACCAAGATAAAAAGAAAGCTTGCAGTTGTTTAATACTTTGCCAATCTGGCTGACTAAAATCAGGAAAGACAAATTCACCAAATAAAGCGTCAAAATAATATTTATCGTATAAAGAGATGTTCCAAAAAACACTTTGATAACCTCGCGCTGCCGCAGGCTGGTTTAAAGCGTAAACGACATGCTGTAGGTGGTTGGCAATTTCATTTTCGTGACTATATAGATAATTTTCGCCAAACTCCTTTCGAGCAAAATAGTCGAAGTAAGTAAGAAACTCTACTGTGGCTATAGCGCCAGCAAACTGGGCACTGATGGCAAAAACAAGGTTAACAAAACTGCCACAGAATGAAGACAGATGTTTTGGAGCCTTTGATTCTCCACCTAGCTTAGTTAAACCATCTAGTAAGAAAGGGTATAAAGAGATTGAAGTACAATAAGGTTTAAGACTGGTTTCATCATGCACATAGATTTCATGTGCTTCGATTTGCCTGTGATATTCTCTACCTAGCTCTTCACCAAATAGCTCTGCGATCTTATTGCTTACTATGCCGCGGTTAACTTGAACCAAGTAATCTTTCATCAACTCGGTTTCTAACGTCGCAATATTTTTCTGTGTCACATTGGCATTTGCGTCCATCGTTGAACCATCAGCGGCGTTGTTAGATCGTATGTATTGTGCAATAAACGCCTGTTTATCTATTATTTGCTGATCACTTAATCGTTGCATAAAGCTTTCTCACTTATTTTTGTTGTTGGAATAGATGGTTGAGACATCGACCGGATTTCAAATCAATGAATCGTTGATTAGTTGAAGAGCAGTTAAGGCCACCAAGGGACTCAATCCAAGGGCCTGTTTTGAGGAAATCGAGGTGCTCTTCTATTGATAGTGAAACACTCTCCTGTCCCGTGTACAGACACGTCTTCAAGTTGTGTCTGTGCGCGATCTTCAGCTTCTCTATAAGGCATTTGGGCTGCCATTCGCCACCATAGAAGAGAACACAGGTAATTAGAGATTGATAACGCTCGACAAATTGAATAAACAAGCTAGTTGTAAGTGGCGTTCCTGCCTTTTCAGACCAAGTATCAGGACTATGACAACCTCGACAACCCAATTGACAACCGGTGATCAAAAAAGCGAGCGAGACTTCATTGGGTACTTCTTGAAAAGTAATTTGAGGTTTAAAACAATTAAACACAAACACCACATATAGACATAAGACACAAGATGAGCACAATATATTGTGTTTAGTGTCGATTTTACATACCTCCAACTGAGTACTTTTTGATAAAATAGGGAGATTCTTGACAATGAAGGACCTCAAATACGCTGAGTAATTTGATGAAATAAATTTATGTTACGTCGCTTGAGTCACTTGCATTTGTGTTAATAGTTTGTTTAATTATCGCCAAACTAGTTGTAAAAGCATCAAAAATGGATTTATTAGTAAAGTACCTTACGCGCTACTCCCCACCTGTTGTGATTGCCTTAGTCTGTTTATTTATTGGCGGTTATTTTGTCAAATATGGTATTGAAAGGACACTAGAAGCAGAATTTCAAAAACGAGATCGTCAGTTGGAATTGGCCATGAAACGTCAATCTAATTTTCAAGAAAAAGTAATGTGGGAGAAATACTTAGTACTAACATCCCAAAATAGAGAAATGCACGAACTTCGCGCTGAAATAAACGGCAGTTTTATTACAAATGCTGATTCAAAGAGTTTCAAAAATGGTCAGGATGTTCCTCGTTTAACGGCAGTATATGAACAACTAAACATCAATCGCTTTTTAATTGGTGAAGAAATGTATCAATTGATGAGAAAGCAAGCTCGTATTCTATTGCGATTTTCAAATCTAGATGCAAAAGACAAGAATGACGTCGAGACATACAAAAATATTCTGAAGAGATTTGATGTATTCGACAAGATGTATCGTGAAAGTATGCAGCGAATGTTCAACATTAACAGTGGTACTTCTTCAACCGATGTTACTTCAAGCACACAAGAAAAGACCTAAGTACAACTATCCGATGTAAGCTAACGCCTATTGGAATATCAGAAAGTTGTACCTTTTAACTAAATACTATTTAGCTATTTGAAAGCGATCGATAATCACTTTCAAACCATCCATTTCAGTAACAATTTCATCCGTAGCATGAACCATCATATCTGAAGAGTTGATGGTTTCATTGGCTTCTTCAGCAATACCCATAATGTTTTGATCCATTTCTTTAGCCACACCAGCCTGCTGCTCTGCAGCAGAAGCAATTTGCATATTCATGTCGCGAATCTTACCAACGGCATTGACGATTTGAGATAGTGCTTCATTAACTTGATTCGTTTGTACTACGCTTTCTTTTGCTTGTTCATGGCTTTCATCAATGGCTGATACTGCCGCTTTAGATTGTGATTGCAGTCGCTCAATGATAGTGCTGATTTCTCGAGCCGATTCCTGCGTACGTGCTGCTAAAGTTCTTACCTCATCGGCAACAACGGCAAAACCTCGTCCTTGCTCCCCAGCTCGGGCAGCTTCAATAGCAGCATTTAAAGCAAGTAAGTTGGTTTGATCAGCAATACCAGCGATGACTTCTAAAACAGTACTTACTTCTTGGCTATCATTGGCTAAATTGTTAATAACGTCGGCAGCGGAGCTGACAGTTGCTGCTACTTGATTAATACCTTTTTCGGCTGAAGTCACCGTTTCGTATCCAGATTGAACGGTTGCTTCAGCTTCATCTGCAGCATCGGAAGCTTCAACAGCATTTTGAGCAACACCATCTACGGTGACTGTCATTTCATTCATCGCCGTTGCTAGCTGATCAATGTCGACATGCTGTTGCTGAACACCTGACTGAGTTTTTTTAGAAGCGTTTATCACCTTACCAGCACAGTCATTAGTTTTACTATATGCCTGATTAACACTACTAATTATCTCTCCCACTTGGTCTAACATCACGTTATAAGCGTTAATAATGTCGCCAATTTCGTTGTCTTTAACACGTTCATCAGCAGCTATTTTGTGAGAAAAATCACCTTTACTAACATCGATCAAGCTAGATTGAATACGTTTTAAGTTCATCATCAACTCGGATAAACCGAAAATTCGACCTAAAACGACCAATATTAAAATCAAAATGGTCGTTGTAAACATAGTGTATTGAATAGATTTCACATCTTCATCTGCTTCGTTTGCCAGCATCCCTACCGCTTTATTCATTTCTTTTAAAACGGTTACCGACAATCGATTGAGGTTCTCTGCACCGTGATTTGGATCTGACACAAATAGTTCAACTTCACTCACTAAATTATTCCAATCGACATTGGTTTTGTTTAATTGATTGATGATGTCAGGTGAAGAAACTGCGCTAATTTTGGCACTATCATCACCGTTAAAAAGTTTTTGCAGAGAAGATTCAAACAGCTGGGCAGTTTTTTTCATCTCTGATTGTGCAAGCACACCTTGCTTGACCAAAAGTGCTTCTTTGGTAAATTTTTGGCTGATCATGCGTTGTCGACCAGCCAAGTTAATTGTCTCAGCAGAATTGCTAAGTGATAAAAAGAGTGTAACCGTACCTGTTAACGCTAAGATAAATATCAATGCATAAGAAAATGCAAATTGTGCACTTAAGGTTTTGCATCCTATCAATCTGAGAACACTATCAATGAGACCTGCAATTGTTGAACGAAGCTGTTTCATATATTTTCCTATACAAAATACGCAAATAAACTGAACGCAGCAGCATATAACAACTTACCCGTTCAAAATTAGAGCTATATCAAAGAATGTTCACTTACATGCAACCACCACAACTACTGCACCGCCAATCAGAAGTACTCACGGCTTGATAAAACCACTCAAAGTGTTGCTCGTCAGTTGGAATATGATGCTGTTCAAAAACATCGAGTAACCATTCAACGATTTTCTCTAACCATTGGGGAAAGGGCTCTCCTTCAATATAAGCATCATCGTCTGGGTAGAAATAACTGAAATTACCGTAAGTACCCATGTCTGACTCACTGTAGACTTTAGGCAGTTGCACTGGCAAACCAAGATATTCGATTTGCCAGTGTCCTAGACACAAGGTATGTCCTTTAGCCGACCATGATGCTGAAAATGGGTTATTCTGCATAATGATGATCGGGTCAAATATTAAGCGGTTTCAGGTACCTGACAACTAACGGTTTGACTGATTTCCGGTCGTGTTTCCGGGCAAGTTGGTGATAAGTGATATGCCTTATCAACGCTTTCCAGTGAGTTGGTACTCACATTCAGATCTTTAATTACGCCATCACAAATGGAATAAACCCAACCGTGAATTGATAAAGATTGGCCACGTTGCCAAGCCTGTTGCACAACTTTAGTTTTTGATAAGTTATCGACTTGTTCGATAACGTTAAGTTCACACATGCGATTGACTTGTTGATCTCTAAACCTCAACGCATCAATCTCATCACGATGTTTCACGTAAACGTCTTTGATTTGTCTAAGCCAGTTGTCAACAACACCGTGTTCGTCATTACCCATAGCAGCTTGCACTCCACCACAACCGTAGTGACCACATACAATGATGTGCTTAACTTTTAATACTTCAACGGCATATTGAAGCACTGATAAGCAGTTAAGATCTGTCGCTTGTACCGCATTGGCAATATTGCGATGAACAAATAGCTCGCCTGGTGCTAGACCAACAATATCATTAGCCGGCACTCGTGAATCAGAGCAACCTATCCATAGGTAATCAGGATTTTGCTGTTCCGCTAAACGATGAAAAAACTCAGGGTCTTTAGCAATGCTTTGCTCAGACCAGACCTTATTGTTTGCAAGTAAATTGCCTAATTCATGATGATGTTCACACATGTTTCTAATTCCTATTACTGCCTTCACTATTGCATCAATGGCGATTGGTCTAAGTCAAAGGTAAACCCTTTAATGTCAGCATTGGCGATCAAAGTTTGAATATATTGTGCTGTTGCTTTGCGCTCTACTTTGTCGTTTAAGTACTCAACCACTTTATCTTTTACGTAATCGTATGGCAGTACCTGGCCTTTTATCTTTCTATCAACCATGACAACATGAAAACCATAACGGGTCTCGATTGGGTAATCGATCAAACCTTCGTCCGCTGCAAACACCTGACGCTCGAACTCAGGAACCGTTTGTCCTTTACTAATTTGCCCTAAGCTACCTTGCGTTTCTTTAGAAGGGCAAGCGGAGAGCTTTTGGGCTCTGACAGTAAAAGAGCTGGGCTCTGCCTTTAAGTCTGAGATCAAAGCACTCGCGATATCTTTGAGTTTTATTCTCTCACTAATATCGTCCGGTGCTGCCGCTAATAATATGTGGCGCACTTCAAGTAATGGCGACGTTGAGAACTTACTTTGATTTTGCTCATAAAAGCGTAGGCACTCTGCTTCAGTTGCTCCTGGCACTTCTACTTCCTGAGCAATGAGTGTTTTTAGGCCCGCAGCTTCATCAACAGAATGCGCTTTAACATCGGCTGAAAGAATGCCTAATTCAATTGCTTTTTGTTTTAACAATTCACCAATAATCAATGACTCAACTGTTTTCACCATTGCCTGGCGTTTACTGTCAGCTGGGTGGTGCTGCATTTCTTCTAAAACACTGGTTTCTTCAATCAATTTACCATTGACGCGAATTTCTGGTACTTCAGAAGGTAAAATAGATGCATTTTTAGCTGCTTGGATCTCTTCTTCTGCCTCGGGAAACTCACCGTGATTAACCGCAGGGTTATTAATATCCTGTTCATGTGGTTTCGGGGCTGCATTAATGATTTCCATAGAAATTCCTTCACTTAAAAACTCTTTTGATTAATGACTGTTGAAAGTCACTAATCAGAAAAGTATTGAGGTGACAAATAAGCGCCACCTCAATGATTCAACTTACCCCTTAGAACGTACCACTTGGTAGTTTCTGCCAAAGTAGCGCATTGGAACACTCCAGATGTGTACTAATCGGCTGAATGGGAACAGTACAAACAATGTCATACCTAAGAAGATATGTAGTTTGTAGATAAGACCAACCGTACTTAATGATTGAGCAGCTTGCGTCATGTCGAAAGTGACAATATTTTGTGCCCAGCTCATCATTTTCAGCATTTCAGCGCCGTCTAAATGACCAAATGAGAACAAGATACTAACAAGGCCTAATACAAGCTGAACGAAGATTAATACTAAGATTAAAATGTCCATTGTTGTGCTTGTCGCTCTTACTCTTGGGTTGTTTAAACGACGGTTTAATAAAATAACAAGACCGTACAAGCAGATTAAACCAAAGAAACCACCCGCAGCCATTGCAAATACTTGCTTCATTGGCGCTGTGATGCCTAAAACATCCCATACTTGATGTGGTGTTAGTAAGCCAACAAAGTGACCCGCTAGTACAGCAATGATACCGATATGAAAGGCCATGCTACCTTTTTTGATACCTTCACCTTCAAGCATTTGGCTTGAACCCGTTTTCCAAGTGTATTGTTCTCGGTCATATCTGAGCATGCTGCCAACAACAAACACTGTCAGCGCAATGTATGGGTATAGACCAAATAAAAGTGTATTTAAATAATCCATGATTAGTTGCCTCCAACAGCAGATGATTGATGGTTTGACGGTTGACCAACATTTTTGGCTAATGTTTCTTCAATTACATTTGCCATCATGCTTTCATCCATCATTTGGATAGGTACGTCTAAATCACGACGTTGACCTTCCGATGGTTTGTTGGTCGCGGTGCCACAAGCTTGGCTATCTGCATCAGGGCCAAACTTAACCATTTCCTCTTCCCAAACTTTATCGATAGCTTCTTTGGTATCGTCGCGCTTTTCACCTTTGACTTGTTCAGCTAAGTCAGCGTAATCAATATCTACTTGAGCAAGGTTGACCAGCACAGTGAACAGCGCTGCATAGTCACTATCTCTCTTCTCTAGTCTCACTTTCAGTAGCGCAATAATGTGTGATACTTCTTGTAACCAACTACGGGCATTGTCTTCACCTTGTGTAGAGATAAACTCTAAGAACAAAGGAATATAATCGGGTAGTTCACGTTGACTAATATCTAAACCTGATTTTTTATACTCAGCGATGAGATCAATCATCGCCTGGCCACGGTCACGACTTTCGCCATGTAGGTGTTCAAATAACAACAGAGATAAAGAACGACCTCTTTCAAACAGTGCGTCATAGTCTGACTGCCAATCAAGAATATCCATTGCAAATCGACCTTCAACAAAGCCGATCAAAGCGGCCTTGTCTTGTTCGCTAAGCAATTCATCTTCAGTGATGAATTGCTCAACATCGTCTTTTGCAGCAAATAATTCTTCAGTTGGATAATCAATCAAACGCGAAATTAATGCTAAAACGTCCACGTTCTTCTCCTTAATCTCTTGGGTCAACCATGCTCACAGGGATAACTTCACGTTTCGTTTGGCTCTTACCACCAAATAAACTTGTACCCGTTGAGCCTGTTGCACAACCATTACCAAAACTGAAACCACAACCAGACTTAGTTTCAAACGCGTCGCCTGAGAATGCTTTGTGACTTGAAGGCACAACAAAGCGATCTTCATAGTTAGCAATCGCCATAGTGTGATACATATCTTCGATTTGCTGTTTACTCATACCAACTTGTTCAAGCACTTCCATATCTTCAACTTGCTCTACTTGCTGTGAACGTTTATATGCACGCATTGCTAACATACGTTCTAACGCGTTAATAACAGGCGCTTCATCACCAGCAGTTAACAAGTTAGCTAAGTACTTCATTGGAATACGAAGTGACTTAAGGTCTGGAATAACACCGTTTTGACCAACATGACCTGATTCAATTGCCGTTTGCACTGGGCTTAGTGGCGGTACATACCAAACCATTGGCAGTGTGCGGTATTCAGGATGCAGTGGTAAGGCAATCTTCCAATCCATCGCCATTTTGTACACTGGAGATTCAACAGCGGCGTCTAACCAAGACTGTGGAATGCCTTCTTTACGCGCAGCTTCTTGAACCGCTTCGTCATTTGGATCTAAGAAGATGTCACATTGTGCTTGGTATAAATCTTTTTCATTTGCCACAGATGCTGCTTCTTCAATGCGATCTGCATCGTATAACATCACACCTAAGTAACGAATACGACCTACACAAGTCTCAGAACATACTGTTGGCTGACCTGCTTCAATACGTGGGTAACAGAAAATACACTTCTCTGATTTACCTGTTTTCCAGTTGTAGTAGATCTTCTTGTAAGGACAACCTGATACACACATTCTCCAACCACGACATTTGTCTTGGTCGATCAGTACAATACCGTCCTCTTCACGTTTGTAGATAGCGCCACTTGGACAACTAGCTACACACGCAGGGTTCAAACAGTGTTCACATAAACGAGGTAAGTACATCATGAAGGTCTTTTCAAATTGACCGTACATATCAGCTTGCACATTATCGAAGTTTTTATCCGCTTTACGGTGTTTAAACTCAGTACCTAGAATTTCTTCCCAGTTTGGACCCCAGTTGATTTTCTCCATGCGTTGACCGGTGATCAATGAACGAGGTCTAGCAACCGGTTGATGTTTTGCTTCGCCAGCTTTATGTAGATGCTGGTAATCAAAATCAAACGGTTCATAGTAATCATCAATAGCTGGCAAATCTGGGTTAGCAAAGATGTTTGCTAAGATACGACGTTTGCCACCTTGTTTAGGCTCAAGCTTGCCCGCTTTATTACGAACCCAGCCACCATTCCATTTATCTTGATTTTCCCATTCTTTTGGAAAACCGATACCTGGCTTACTTTCAACGTTATTGAACCAAGCGTATTCAACACCTTCTCTAGAGGTCCATACGTTTTTACAAGTAACTGAACATGTGTGACAACCAATACATTTGTCTAAGTTCAGAACCATGCCTATTTGAGCACGTACTTTCATATTCTTTCTCCTCGCTTAGCTACGATATTCGTTGTGTTCAGTTTCAGACTGGTCTTTGCCGCCGTGTTTGGCTTCTTCGTCTAACCAATCTACTTTGCTCATCTTACGAACAATAACGAACTCATCTCGGTTACAACCTACAGTACCGTAGTAGTTGAAGCCGTATGATTGCTGAGCGTAACCACCAATCATGTGAGTTGGTTTCATTACTGCACGAGTAACTGAGTTGTGAATACCGCCACGAGTTTCTGTCGTTTCAGCGCCTGGTACGTTTACGATACGTTCTTGAGCGTGATACATCATGCTCATACCTTCTGGTACACGCTGTGAAACAACCGCACGCGCTGCAATAGCACCATTCACGTTAAATACTTCGATCCAATCGTTATCAACAATGCCTGCGTTTTCAGCGTCAATCTCAGATAACCAAACTATTGGGCCACCACGAGAAAGTGTTAACATCAACAAGTTGTCAGAGTAAGTACTGTGGATACCCCATTTTTGGTGTGGTGTGATCCAGTTAAGCGCTATCTCTTTATTGCCGTTAGGCTTCTTGTTCATCAATGGCTGAACAGTCTTCAAGTTAATTGGCGGCTTGTAGACACACATTGTTTCGCCAAAGTCACGCATCCATTCGTGATCTTGATAGAACTGCTGACGACCAGTCACCGTTCTCCAAGGAATTTGCTCATGAACGTTGGTGTAACCTGCGTTGTAAGAAACATGCTCATCTTCTAAACCAGACCATGTTGGTGAAGAGATGATCTTACGAGGCTGTGCTTGAATATCTCTAAAGCGGATTTTCTCTTCTTCTTTAGGCTTAGCTAAGTGTGTATGGTCACGACCAGTGATCTTACCTAGTGCATCCCACGCTTTAACGGCTACTTGCCCATTAGTCTCAGGTGCGAGTGACAAGATTACTTCCGCAGCATCAATTGCTGTTTCGATCTTAGGGCGACCAGCGTTGGCACCTTCATGATGTACCTTGTTCAGTTGACCTAAGAAATCAACTTCTGCTTGTGTATCCCAATTGATACCTTTACCACCGTTACCTTGAGTATCCAAAGTTGGACCTAAAGAGGTAAAACGAGCGTAAGTATTTGGATAATCACGTTCTACTTCAATTAAGTTAGGTGCTGTTTTGCCAGGGATAAGGTCACATTCACCTTTCCACCACGCTTTAACACCAAATGGTTGAGCAATTTCAGCCGGTGTATCGTGAAGAATAGGTAAGGTAACGATATCTTTTTGTTTACCTAAATGGCCTTCACAGGTTTTAGAGAATTGCTTAGCAATACCTTTGAAGATTTCCCAATCAGAGCGAGCTTCCCACGCAGGGTCAACCGCTTTTGAAAGTGGGTGAATGAATGGGTGCATGTCTGATGTATTCATGTCATCTTTTTCGTACCATGTTGCTGTTGGTAGAACGATGTCAGAGTACAAACAAGTCGTTGACATACGGAAGTCTAAAGTCACAAATAAGTCTACTTTACCTTCTGCACCTTTTTCTTCGAATTTCACATCTTCAGGTTTTTTGTCACCAGCTTCACCTAAGTCCTTGCCCATTAGGCCATGTTTTGTACCTAATAAGTGTTTAAGCATGTATTCATGACCCTTACCTGAAGAACCAAGTAAGTTAGAGCGCCAAATGAACATGTTTCTAGGGAAGTTTTGAGGATTGTCAGGCTCTTCACAAGCAAATTTCAAATCACCTGCTTTCAACCTTTCAACGGTGTAGTCTTTAGCAGACATACCTGCAGCTTCAGCATCTTTACAAAGATCTAGTGGGTTCATACCTAATTGAGGTGCTGATGGTAGCCAACCCATGCGCTCTGCACGAGAGTTAAAATCAATAATGGAACCAGACCATTTCTCTTTGTTCGCTAGTGGAGAAACCACTTCACTCATCTCTAACTTTTCGTAGCGCCATTGGCTAGAATGGTTGTAGAAGAAAGAAGTACCGTTCATGTGACGAGGTGGCTTCTGCCAATCAAGACCAAACGCTAGTGGCTGCCAACCCGTTTGAGGACGAAGTTTCTCTTGTCCAACGTAGTGAGCCCAGCCACCACCAGATTGACCAACACAACCACACATCATTAGCATATTGATCAGACCACGATAGTTCATATCCATGTGATACCAGTGGTTTAATGCAGCACCAACAATAACCATTGAGCGACCTTTAGTCTTGTCTGCATTATCAGCAAATTCTTTGGCTACTTTGATCACATCTTCAGGACGACAGCCTGTGATTTTCTCTTGCCACTTAGGTGTGTACGGTAAGTCGTCATCGTATGAAGTTGCACAATTCTCACAACCATAGCCATTATCAACACCGTAGTTAGCTAATGTTAAGTCAAGTACAGTTGTTACCAGCACTTGTGAACCATCTGCTAACGTAATGCGTTTTGCAGGTACTTTACGGTTGATGATATCGCTGTGTTCCGTATGGTCGAAGTAATTATGTTCATGTGCATTACTTTCAGTAGCAAAGTAAGGGAAAGCTACATCAACAATTTCGTCATGACCTTTTTTCAAACTCAGTTGAAGTGTAACTTCATCACCAGTTTTACCGTCACGTTGTTCAATGTTCCACTTACCACGTTTGCGACCATCTTCACCCCAACGGTAGCCAACAGAGCCATTTGGTGAGACTAGCTCACCCGTTGCTTCATTGATAGCAATTGTTTTCCAATCAGGATTGTTATCTTGACCAAGGTTATCGGCTAAGTCTGATGCTCGTAAGAAGCGACCTTGAATAGTGCGACCGTCTTGCTCATCAAGCATTACTAAAACAGGGAAGTCAGTAGTTGTACGTACATAATTATTGAAGTATTCACTCTTACCTGTTTTGTGATATTCGTTCAAAATCACGTGACCAAATGCCATAGCTAATGCAGCGTCAGTACCTTGTTTAGGTGCCAACCATTGGTCCGTTAATTTAGATAGCTCTGAGTAATCAGAAGTGATCGAAACCACTTTTGTACCCTTGTATCTAACTTCTGTTAAGAAGTGAGCATCAGGAGTACGTGTTTGAGGTACGTTTGAACCCCAAGCAATAATGTAGTTTGAGTTGTACCAGTCAGCAGATTCAGGCACATCAGTTTGTTCACCCCAAATTTGTGGTGACGCAGGAGGTAAATCACAGTACCAGTCATAGAAACTTAAGCAGTGACCGCCAATAAGCGATAAGTAGCGCGCACCAGCTGCATATGAAACCATAGACATGGCTGGAATTGGTGAGAAACCTACAACACGATCAGGACCGTAAGCTTTTGTTGTATAAACGTTAGCTGCTGCAATAATCTCATTCACTTCATTCCACTGCGCTCTAACGAATCCCCCCAGACCACGTTGTTGCTTATAAGAATCAGCTTTTGATTTGTCTTCAACAATTGATGCCCATGCATCAACCGGATCAGCGTATTGTGTTTTAGCTTCGCGCCATAATTTAATTAAGCGTTTACGTACTTTCGGGTACTTCAAGCGGTTAGCACTGTAGATATACCAAGAATAAGATGCACCACGAGGACAACCTCTTGGTTCATGGTTTGGTAAGTCTGGGCGTGTTCTTGGGTAATCCGTTTGTTGTGTTTCCCAAGTAACTAAACCGTCTTTAACGTAAATTTTCCAGCTACACGAACCTGTACAGTTAACCCCATGTGTAGAGCGAACTACCTTGTCATGTTGCCAACGACGACGATAACCATCTTCCCAGCTACGATCTTCTTCAGTAGTGACCCCGTGGTCCCCCGAGAAGCTTTCTGTTTTAGGTTTGAAAAAGCGCAACCTGTCCAAAAAACGACTCATGTTATTCTCCAAGCGATTAGTAATACAGCTCATCATAGGCACCCCTAGCCGTAAAACCTTGATTTAGATCAAGTTTGGAAAATGCTTAACTTTTGAGCTATCCCCAATCTACCCCTTTAGTGGTATAAAGGATTTGAAGTACTTTCCTATATACTAAGGGCTAGCGAAAAGACAGGGTAAAAAGTGCACCAAAATCCTGTCACAGTTACTTTTTGGTGGTACCCAATACGGCATTGGCGATAAGGCAGAAATATGTTTGATAAATTGTTTAACTCTATTGTTTTTAGAATTGGCAGCATGATGTTTTTGATCAGCTTCGTTTCTATCATCAGTATGTTTAGCTCTGTCTTTATTAGTGAAATGGCCGAGCATGATGCACTGATCATCAATGACGCTGGTTCTTTACGTAAACAAAGCTATAAGATTTTTGCTGAGCTTGAACTGCTACCTCAAATAAAGACGTTCTCAATTGAGCACTACCAAGATCGCCTCAATCAGTCGATCGAGAGTTTCACTACCAAAATAGATAGCCCAATAATGCACACTCAGGTTGATATGTTTACCAACGATGCATTACTGCTGTCTTTAGGAGAGATAAAGGAAAAGTGGCACAGTGAGATAAAACCACGCGTGGTGCATTTGGCTAATCACCCAGATCAACTCAATGAAGATACGCTACTAGAACTGCAAAATATTATTGAAAACTTTGTGCTTAGAATCGACAACATGGTGACCTTATACCAGCAACGCGCGGAAAGCCGTATTTTGATGATCAGAATGATTCTAGGGATTTCATTATTTGTCACCACACTACTTGCAGCAATCACCATGTTGCAAATTAGTCGCCGAATAGAAAAACCACTTTCCGAATTAACCGGCACAGCTAAAAAGATCATGACTGGTGATTACACTGCCCGCACCGCTATTAAACAGGGTGACGAGCTTGGTTTATTGGCAGAAACCATGAATAAAATGTCGGAAGCGCTCTCGGTTTCTTATGGCGAGCTAGAACAACGAGTTGAAAACAAAACGGCTGCACTTAGCAGAAGTAAAGAGAGTTTGGAGCTACTCTATCAAACATCTCAATTAATTAATCAATCAGACAATATTTTGGACCTCTCTTCTGTAGTCAATCGTTTATCAGAGATCACTAATAAGACCGACATAGATTTATGTCTTACGACTGAACAAAGTAGCGTCCCATACGAGCACATCATTACCGCAGATAAAGATCTACCTGAGCGCTGTAACGAAGGTGATTGCGGAAGTTGCTTAAAAGGGAATGATCCTAGCGATTTTAAGAAAATCGAAACCATGTCAATGCGTTACCCGATCAAGAAAGACGATATTAGTTATGGTGTTTTGGTTTGTAACCTTCACACAGATAAACCGCTGCAAGCATGGCAACATCAATTGTTCACATCAATTGCTACTTTGATCGCCAACGGCCTCCATGTTCGCCAGCAAAATGAGCAAGGACGACGTATTACATTATTAAACGAGCGCAATGTTATCGCTCGAGAGTTACACGACTCCCTAGCGCAAGCGCTTTCCTATTTGAAGATTCAAGTAACACGTCTGCAAAAATTAAGGGCTAAAAATGCCTCAGAAGAGCAAATTGAGGATGTCATTGACGAATTAAAAACAGGTTTAAGTGCCGCCTACAGACAGCTGAGAGAGCTACTCACTACCTTCAGATTACAAATAGACGTTGAAGGTCTTCAGCAAACCTTTATGCAGATGATCACTCAATTAAGGGAAAGAGCACCGGGCATTGATTTCCAGCTTGACTACCGCATTGACAGTTTGCCGCTTACGCCCAATGAAGAAATTCATTTAATGCAAATTGCACGTGAAGCAACACAAAACGCCACAAATCACTCACACGGTAGCAAGATAAGAGTGAGTGTATTTACCGATCAGCAGCAAAACGTTCATTTATCAATTACTGATAACGGTAGGGGCTTACCTGAAGATCCGGCGAAACTAAACCATTACGGTCTAGCTATCATGCAAGAGCGAAGTCAGCATCTAAATGGCAATATATCAATTAGAAATGGTGAAAAGAATGGTACTGAAGTGGAGCTTATTTTTAGGCCAAATTACCTGCGTGATTCGCTATCAGCTTAGTCTTTCAAACATAGCGCCACATTGTTGCCACAATTGTTCATTACATTGCAATATTGGTAACAGGCTAAGTACAAACTAATTTTCTTAAATAACGGCTACTAACAACAACGTTGGAGCAGCCGTTATGGCCTCATTAAAAAGGAACACCCCTGAAGCAAAATTTAAGCTTTTTGATAATCTAGCTAAGTGTCTACTACCTACATTTATCTTGATGATGAGCTTAGGTATCACTCAAATGTCTCATGCTATCAGTATAAATAATGCTGACGGTCCATATACAACCGGACTATTGACCTTTAATAACGGTGAACAGGCGCTATTAGTTAATGCAAAAGTACACTTTGCTATTAATGGCCCAATTGTCTCTACGACGTATGAACAAACGTTTGCCAATCAAAGTGCCGAAACTTTAGTAGGCACTTATTCATTTCCTTTGCCTGATAATGCTGCAATAACAAGTATGGAAATACTATTGCCGGATCGCGTTATCAAAGGGAAAATAAATGAAAAAGCCGAAGCTAAGAAAATCTTCACAGAGGCTGTTAAAACCGGCAAAAAAGCTAGCCTAGTAACTCAAGAAAGGCCAAATTTATTTACCAACAAAATAGCAAACATAGCTAGTGGAGAGCAGTTAACCGTGCGCATTAACTACGTGCAAACAGCGGTCTACGAAGATGGCCAATTTCAACTACGTTTCCCAATGACATATACACCTAGGTATTCGAGGGCATTCGATCCAGCGAATGCTAAAGAAGCCTTTGTTCATAACAAGCAATTAAGGCAACAATCGAGCAATAATATCGATATTACAGCCACTGTGAACATGGGATTTGATGACACCATAGTCACGAGTAATAGTCACGCGGTAACTTCATATATTGACTTAAACCAAGACAACAGCATACAGTTCACCATCGATCCCATTCGTACCATGATGGACAGAGATTTTGTCCTCAACTGGTACCAGCCGAATATCGACAAACCAAGAGTTGGCCACCATGAAACATACATCAATGGCGAACATTATGGACTTTTGGCCATTTATCCACCAACAACGGTTGAACAAGACACCGTGATGCCAAGAGATATCACCTTTGTCATCGATGTATCAGGATCTATGCAGGGACAATCTATTGAACAAGCCAAGCAAAGCCTTTTGTTTGCACTCTCACAATTAACCTCTCAAGACAGCTTTAACATCATCACTTTTGAGTCAACACATAAGAGACTATTCAATGCTTCAGTATTGGCGACTGAAAGCACTATCCATTTAGCAAAAGAATTTGTTTCAAGCATTACTGCAGACGGTGGTACTGAAATGCTTGCACCATTAATCGATTCCCTAAAAATGGGGACAACGCCGGCTCAATTGGCCAATGCTATTAAACAAGTCGTGTTTATTACTGATGGCGCGGTAGGCAATGAAAGTACACTCTTTAAAGCCATAGAGACCCATAGAAAAGGGCATCGATTATTCATGGTCGCAATAGGCTCAGCACCTAATCAGTTTTTCATTCGTAAATCTTCTGAATTTGGTCAAGGTAACTACATCAACATCGCGAATATCAATGAAGTAAATGAAAAAATGACACGCTTTTATCACCAAATGAGTCAACCTGTTTTAACCAACTTGGCACTAACAACAAACGATAATAAAGACATCGAATTTTACCCAAGCAAACTACCTGATCTATTTTTGGACAGGCCTTTATTTATCGGATACAAGACCAAAGCACAAAACGAAAGAATCAATATTAGTGGCTTTGGTGCGGTTTACCCCTGGTCAAATCAAGTAGAAATAGCAACTAAGTTATCTGAAGACAATAAAAACAAGGCGATAAGCAGTGTTTGGGCTAGCGCGAAGATAACCTCTTTGCTTGATGACGAATATTTAAATGGCCAAAGTGATACGTCAAAAGCTCACATTATCGATACTTCTATCACACACAACATTCTTTCTCCTTATACAGCGTTTATTGCGGTTGAAGAATTTCCAAGTGAATCACCTGCAACGGCCGCGGCAAGAGCTAAGAACCTATTGCCCGCAGGTACACCATTACCACAAACAGCAACAGGGTGGAGGGCACAGTTAATGATAGCGTTGTTTTTATTTCTAGTTGCAACTGTCTTATATAAGAGACATAAAAATGAAAGCTAGCAGCAAACGCTACTACTGGTTGATGGCACTTCTTGCAAGTGCCATTGCATTAAACGCACTTTGGATTCCATTAAAAGCCTATTACGCACAATGGTTGATAGAGCAAAGCTGGTCACATTCCTTAGCAACGGGAGAGAAAAAAGCACCTTGGCCATGGGCAGATCACTATGCGTTAGTAAAGTTTACTTTTCCATCGTTAAATACATCAACGATTGCTTTAATGGGAGCAGACCCTAGTTCGCTAGCATTTGCTCCTGGTGTTATGCATGAATATGCCAACACAACACAAACTGGGGCACTTGTTGTTGCAGCTCACAACGATACACACTTTTCATTTCTACCCGATTTAGCAATCGGTGACCGTTTTATGATGATTAACAACAAGGGCAGAGAATATACCTATGTCGTTGATCAAGTATCAATTATAGACACGACGGAAAAGAGCTTAGCGCTGTCCAAGCATGATAACCGGCTATTGCTTGTTACTTGTTACCCCTTTAGCAGCTCAATTGAAAACACAACGCAAAGGTTGATAATTAGCGCGCTGCCTTTGACTACTTAAAATGATTCTGTATTCAATGACTAAGGTAAGCATATTCGTAAATCACAACTATACTAAAGTTACTTGTCGTTAAAGATAACACAAGTTAACGGCCAAGGACTGCAGGCTGATTGAGGCTTATTTCGTTTTATTGAAGGTATTTTCGAGTGACGCCACTTAGGCTTATTGTCATTGTGCTGCTCTTGTGTATTAACGCTACATCGACTGCAGAACGCTATGGTATGCGAACATTCCAAACGGTTGGAGACGATAGTGATATTCCACTAGGTGTAGTCACAGCCTTGTTTCAAGATAATAAAGGCTTTATTTGGATCGGCACCCAAAGAGGCCTAATCAAATACGATGGTTACCGCTTTAAAAAGTACCAACATGATAAGAATGATCATAATAGTATTGCCGGCAATTTTGTTTCAGTGATCAAACAAGATGAAAAAGGGCGCCTATGGGTAGGAACCGGTAGTAACGGCTTATCGATATTTGAGCCTGATCACAATAGATTTCAGCACTATAAGCATAGCAAAACCAACGATAACTCCCTATCCCACAATCAAATTCGAGATATTGCTTTTGACAAAGATGGCAATGCTTGGATTGCGACAGCAGGCGGACTAGACCTGGTCACAAGCGAACAACACGCCATTTCTAGATTCAAGCATCAGGGTATTAACCCATTAGTAAATACAATTTTGATCGATGCCCAAAACATACTTTGGGCAGGTACCAAAGAAAGTGTGCAATTTTTTGATATCGATAAGAGATTGTTTACATCATCAATACAAACTACATCTAAATATGCGGTTACCGCCTTATTCGCCTACAAAGATGAAGTTTGGTTAGGTACTAAAGAGCACGGTATTTTAATATTTGACAGTAAAACTAAAAAGCCAGTAGCAAGCCCAAACAAAATTTCTCTTAGTCATCCTTGGGTTTCTTCTATGTTAGCGACTGCAAATGATGAAATATGGGTTGCCACCTTTGGTGCAGGGATCGATATTGTAGATGCAGAACGCAAACAAGTAATAGAGCACATTAAACGGGATCCCTCTATTGATAGCTCGATCAACCTAGATAGTGTGTCTAGTTTACTAAAAGACAATACCGATATGCTATGGATTGGTACTTGGGGTAAAGGATTAAATAAGTACAACGCTCACCATCAAGCTTTTAGCGTTCTTAGGCACAGTCCAACACAACCTAGAGGCCTTTCTCACCCAGACATCTACTCCATATTAGAGCTCAAAGATGGGCGTTGGTTGGTAGGTAATGGCGCCGGTACACTCGATATATTGGACAATAATTTCAACCGAATATCGACATTTAAGAAAGATATAATAAATGACGTCGAACTGCCGTCAGGGTTAGTAACGTCGTTATATCAGTCCTTCGATAACACCGTTTGGATCGGCACCAACAACCACGGCTTATTTAGTTTAGATCTCGAAAATATGACATTAACTAGTTACGATCATATTGCTGGACTGCTTGACCCCTCTATATACAAAATTCTACCTGATAAGGGGAATTTATGGGTAGCGACTCATACAGGCCTTAATTATTTTGATCGAGAGTTAAATCAGTTTTCTCACTTCTATACGCAAAATGGTGACATTTTCAGTAAACGAGTTAATACACTGGTAAAAGCTAACAATGGACATCTATGGTTAGCTACGAGTGACGGACTTTATGTATTACCAAAAGGAGAGAGCGAAGTCATTCAATTTATACAAGAAGAAAATAACCCAAACTCTATTTCCGATAACTATATTTTGGGGTTACTTGAAGATAGCTCAGGGCAGCTTTGGATAGACACCTCAAATGGATTAAATAGATTAATTTCATATCAAAATGGACAAGCTAAATTTGAAAATGTCAGTAAACAATTTGCCAAACCTAATTTTTATTTTGGTGGCAATATGCAAGAGTCATCCAAAGGAGATATTTGGACACAATGGGCGGTATTATCAACAGATAACTTAACTATTACCGAAATATCAAAGTCAGAAGGTGCCGACGCCGGTACTGTGTGGCTTAATGCCTTTACAAGATCCAAAGATGGCTTATTAGTCTATGGTGGTACTGAAGGTTTGCTAATTATCAATCCAGATAAATATATTCCAAGAGCAGCCCCTTCACAAACACAAGTCACGGCGATAGAAATAGATGGCAAGTATCACCCAATCACCAAACATGTTGTGTTACCGCCAACTAGCTCAGGATTTAGTGTTGAATTTAGCTCTCTCGACTATTTTCAACCAAATTTAAACCTCTATGGGCACAAACTCATTGGGTATGACAAAGATTGGATGGTGACAGATGCCAGTAACAGGCGAGTAACTTATACAAATCTCGACCCCGGATTATACCAGTTGCAGCTTAAAGTATCAGATCACAATGGCATATGGACTGAAGATCAACAAATCCTCACGGTTAATATTCAGCCTAAATTTTATCAAACAAATATCTTCAGGTTTTTATTACTAGCCACCATCGTTTTACTGCTTTATGCGCTATACATAGTGAGAATAAAACAGTTAAAAAATCGCCACTTATATTTGCGAAACGAAGTTAAATCAAGAACAAAAGAGCTTAAAACAACCAACATTCGTTTAAAAATGCAAAATGAAATTGGCAAAGAAATAACTGCTACACAAAATCTAGATAGTGTACTTAATAAAATTTACGAATATACACATCAAATGATGGCAACAGATATATTCAGCATAGGTATATTCAAGAAAGAAGAAGGCATTGTTGATATTGCCTTTTCAATTGAATTTGGCAATCAAATGGCAAGTTATCATCGCAGTATTGACGATAAGAACCAGTTAATTGTTTGGTGTATTAACAATAATCAACATATTCTTATCAAAGATGCAGCCACCCAAATCCCTAACTACATTGATGAAAATCAATGGCAACAAGTGATGAGCGAGCACCATATCGGCAGTTTTTCTAAGATGCAATCACACTTATATGTGCCACTAACGCTGAGAACAGAAGCTGTTGGCGCTATAGCCGTTCACAGTGTAGATAAACATGCTTTTGATGAAACCAAACTTGAAGTTCTGAGTGCATTAGCAACCTATGCGGCAATTGCCATTGATAATGCCAATAAAATGCAAAAACTCAATTGGGCAAACCAAACACTAAAAACAGCCCAGAAAGCGTTAGAATTGTCTTGTCAAAAGCTAGAAGAGACCAGTATTACCGATCAATTGACGGGTTTAAAAAACCGTCATTTTTTGGTTTCGAATATAGAAGCCGATGTTAGCAAATCGCTTAGAGAATATAAGACCTTTGCATCACAATACCCCAGTGTCATGCCTCATAATATGGACATGGTGTTTTTCTTGATTGATATTGACCATTTCAAGCAAGTGAACGATTTATATGGTCATTCGGCAGGCGACTCAGTGCTTATATCAATCAAACTCATATTAGAAGAGATCTTTAGAACATCTGATTACCTAGTAAGATGGGGTGGAGAGGAGTTTCTTGTTGTTGCTAGATATACTGATAGAGGAAATGCCCCTATTCTAGCCGAACGAGTAAGAGAGAAAATAGAGCGCTTTGATTTTAGGGTTAGAGACAACATACCACTAAATTTAACTGTCTCTCTAGGTTTTGCTTGTTTTCCTTTTGTACAAAAATTTGAACCAGAGTTGACTTGGGAGCAAGTGATTGAAACAGCTGATGTTTGCCTATACGCAGCCAAAAGAAGTGCAAGAAATGCTTGGGTTGGCGTATATGGCCTGCAAGATTTGGACTGCAAAGCATTTATGAAAGAGCTGGACCGAGACCCATCAACATTACTATCACAACCTAATATGAAACTTGTCAGTTCTCTCAGCGATTTAACAAAAATCAAATGGCGTTAAACCATTAACTTCTGATGAATGAAATCTATACTTAATACAAATGCTCAGGTATATTTTGTGTAGTCGATTTTCATAGGTTTAAGTGTGTGAAAGATAAAGCAACTTCGTTCGATATTGCCTTTAAGGCAGGTGTTTCTCAGTCAACAGTTTCAAGAGCACTGAGAAACAGTCCATTGGTAAACGAAGAAACTCGCCGCAAGGTGCAAGAAATAGCAAAAGAGCTCAACTATAAGGTTGATAAGAATGCTAGTAACTTGCGTTCACAACACAGTGATACCATCGCGTTGTTGCTTTTTGAAGATCCTACCGACGACGACTCAGCAATAAATCCATTCTTCCTGTCTATGCTTGGCAGCATAACCCGTGCTTGTGCAGATCGTGGCTATGACTTACTTGTCTCTTTTCAACAAGCTAGTAATGATTGGCACGCAGACTTTGAAGACAGTAATAAAGCCGACGGTCTTATTCTTTTAGGCTATGGTGACTACGTCGATTTTGAAGAAAAGCTTATCAAACTGACCGAACAGGGGACGCACTTTGTTCGCTGGGGGGCAGAAGTAGGTGATTTACCGATCACGGCTATTGGTTGTGATAATTTCAACGGTGGTAAAGAAGTTACCGAACACGTGATCAACCAAGGCCGCAAACAACTAGCCTTTTTGGGTAGCGCCTCTTCACATGCACCAGAATTTTTTGATCGCTATAAAGGGCATTGTGAAGCATTAACGCAAAATGGATTAGCGATAAATGATAAGCTTCAAATCAACGCGCTTTATACAGAAGAAGCAGGATATGACGCCGCCAATAAATTATTAGATTCAGGTGAGCCTTTTGATGCTATTTGTGCTGCCTGCGACTTGATCGCCATAGGTGCTATGCGTGCATTAAAGGAGCGAGGCATTAGTATTCCAAAAGATATCGCGGTAGTTGGATTTGATGATATTGCTGTCGCAAGCTTCACTTTTCCGCCATTAACAACGGTTAAGCAAGATACCAAAAGAGCAGGGGAATTATTGGTTGAATCACTGTTAAATTCAATTGATGGCAATGAGGTTAAAACCACACTCATTCCACCAGAGCTCATTATTAGACATTCATCATAGGAATCTGATTAAAGTCGACAAATACTCTTGTTAGTTGTACTAAACTGTAAGAATGAAAAGTATAACTAGCGCGAAGAGTATCTTCGTTGAGGCCTCGTTGAAGCGAGTCGTTTACTACGGTCTAATCTTATTGTTGTTGCAGTCCTTCTGTTCAGCATCAGCAACCGACTTAACAATTGCAGCTGAAAATAAGGCGCCCCCCTTTTCGAATGAAAAAGGCGAAGGCTATTCATTTGATATCATCAATGCGATTTTCGAAAACAGCGATTATCGGATTTCATTTGTTTCTCTCCCATACCCTAGGGCAGTTGCTTCGGTAAAAGCAGGCTTGGTTGACGCTGCTTTTCACCTGACCAAGCAACTTGATAGTGAAACTAGTTTGATTTTTGGTGAAGAGCCACTGGTTACGTCCAGTGCTTACTTTTATTACGCCATTAGCACTACAGAAAATTATGATTCAATAGATAAACTTCCTAGCCAAATATCGATAGGCGTGATGAATGGCTTTGAGTACGGAAAACAATTTGAAGAACAAAAGTCGAGATTTGTATTAGTCAAAGCAGTTGATCAAAAACAGTTAATTTCTATGTTAGTCAACCGCAGAGTCGATGTTGTCATCATGTATGAGGACATCGCGAATTACACAATGAAGCAACTTCAAAGTCAGCAACATTTAATACGTAAAGGTCATGTAGTTGTCAGCTCTGATGCCTACCTAGCGCTTAGCAGTTCAACGCCCAATGCCAAACAGATTATTGCGTTTATCGATTCACAATTAAAGTCGCTAAAAGAAAGTGGAAAGTATCAAGCTATCTTTACTAAGTAGGTAATTATCTCGCAAAGAGGTGAGTAGAAGCTCACCTCTTTAATAATTGGTCTACGATGCTACCACATTATCTTCGAGTGCCTCTTGAGAGGTTCCATCTTTTACAAACACCACTGATGCGGCAGCCAAGATCATGGATACACCAGCCATCATAATGATGTAAATGGCCTGATTATCAAAAACTGACGTTAATATCCAGCCAGCAAAAATGCCAGACACAATTTGTGGTGCAGCAATAGTGAAGTTAAAGATGCCCATATAAACACCAGTTTGTTTAACCGGCAAACTGCCTGCCAAAATAGCGTAAGGCATAGCTAAAATAGCAGCCCAAGCAATACCAACGCCAATCATAGAAATCAATAAACTCACTGCTCCCTGCGGCACTTCAATTTGAGTGATCCCCAAATTAACCATCGCTAACTCTGGGTTCTGCATTAATATGATACTTAAATAGCCAAGGCCACCAGCGAATAAAGAAAGAGAATAAGTTAATTTTCTGCCAATAGTATTAGCGATTTTAGCTAAGAACAGTGAGGCTATTGCAGCAAATAAAGAGTACCCAGCAAACATAATACCGACCCAATCACCAGCCGTACCTTTTGATTGTGCAATGTGTACCGGTACTTCAGATACCGACGCTAAGTAATCAGGATCAAACCATTTAGCGTCAACTTCCCAAATATGCTGAGTGATAGCCGGCATGGTGTAAACCCACATAATAAACAATGCAAACCAAGAGAAAAACTGCACGACAGCCAACTGCTTCATCGTCGTTGGCATGGTTTTCATCAACTGCCAGAACCCAGCTAGGCGAGTAGATAAACTTGCTTGCGCTTTTTCTTCAATAATAGGTAAACCACATTCGCCTGGCGCGTATTCTTTGGTACGGAAAACCGTCCATAATACTGAGCCCAACATCACGGTCGCACCAATATAGAATGCCCAAATAACAGATGGCGCTACTTGACCATTTTCAGCCACATTTTCAAGACCAACAACATTAGTAAGTAAAAACGGTAAAATAGATCCAAAAACAGCACCAATATTAATTAAGAAAGACTGAATCGAATAACCAATATTGCGTTGTTGTGAAGGAACCATATCAGAGACCAACGCTCTGAACGGCTGAAAGGCTAAGTTAAAGGCTGCATCCATAAGCGCTAACATCATGGCACCGAAAAACAGCGGCGTCATAATGGTTGCTACTGTTGCCGAGTTAGGCATTAACAACATGCCAAATGCCGCGGCAATACCACCAGCTAAGATATACGGGTTACGACGGCCAAGGCGATTCCATGTGCGATCTGACGCAGAGCCAACAATAGGCTGAATGATCAGACCCATAATAGGTGCTACTAACCAAAACAAAGAAAGGGAATGAAGGTCTGCGCCTAGGTCAGACAAAATACGACTAGCATTGGCATTTTGCAATGCAAAGCCAAACTGAACGCCTAAGAAACCAAAACTAACATTCCAGATTTGCCAGAAGCTCAGTGTTGGCTTTTTTAATTTTTGATGATCGGTGGTCATATTCTAGACTCTTATTATCGTGCTAACTGCTCTTAGCTTTCAATATACAGAGTATAGAATGCAACCACCATGTTATGCATACGTATTCAAATTAAGCATATTCTTGCAGAACGTATGCTGCTGCACCTAATAAACCTGGTTGGCTTTCAGTAATAACATACGTAGGAGTCTGCCTAGTGATATGTGAAAGGCGACCTTTACTTTCGAAACGTTCACGAAATGCGGATGATTTTAAGAAGTCGATAAAGCGAGGAACGATGCCACCAGCAATATAAACGCCACCTAAGCTATTACACGTTAACGCTAAATTCCCCGCAAAAGAGCCAAGCGAACGACAGAAAACACTGAGAGACAAGCGACAAATTTCACATTCAGCAGCAAGCGCTTTTTCTGAAATTTCATGAGCAGCTAGCTTTTCATTACTCGTTTCGCCTTTTATCGCACAGATAGCTTGATAAATTTGCTCAAGACCGTAACCAGAAAGCAATTGTTCATAAGAAACACGTGGTTTAATACGGTTGAGATATCTAAGAATGTCGATTTCTAATTCACCTACAGGAGCAAAGTCTACATGACCACCTTCACCACTGACACTCGCCCATTTGCCTTTAACATTGATAAGGTTAGCAACTCCTAAACCTGTGCCTGGGCCACAAACGGAAATAGATTTCCCTTCAACGGCTTCACCACCACCTACTTTCACTTTCTGCGAATCATTGAGCAATGGAATAGCCATTGCAATGGCAGTGTAGTCATTAATAAGCGTTAATGAACCAAAACCCAAGGTTTCTTTTAATTGAGATTGTGAAAACTGCCAAGGAAGATTAGTCATTGAAATGAGATCATCATCTACCGGACATGCAATTGCTAAACAGGCGTTAAGCTGATAGCCAGCCAGTTGCTTTTCCTCGATATACGAACTCAATACTTCTGCTAAGCCACCGTACTCAGCGCATTTATACGTTGCGATATCATGAAAATAACTATCGCTATCATGCTCAACAATGGCTATTCGAATATTGGTGCCACCAATATCCGCAATAATATTTTTAGTTAGCTCACTATTCATTTTTAGTAATCTTTATGTTTATTGGGTGCTGTTGCCAATCAACGGTAAATGACAGCGTATTATCGCCTTCATTCCATCTATATTGACCGGCTATCTGGTCATCAACCTTTATACGTTTAGGTTGTTTTGACCAATTATGTATTATTATTTCTATCTTTCTTTTTGCAGGTTGAGAGCGGTAACCTTTTCCTTTAGCACTAATATCTATTGCCAGCGTTTGCTTATTTACGCGCGCTTCAAAACTGAATAGTTCATACGCTGACGTTTCAATTGCGTTCATGCTAGTGCCGTCATCGTCATACATAATGCCACTAGCGGAATCGATTGAGCTGTCGGCATAGTAATGCAACTTAAGCGCATCACCTTTATATGAACTGATAGTATTCGTTGACGCTATCATTGGCACAAAGGCGCCAGCTTTCACAAATACCGGAATTTCGTTCAGTTTATTAGCTAATTGATGACTTTGACCACCAATAAACCTCTCCCCTGTCCAATAATTAAACCATACGCCTTCAGGTAAAGCCACGTTGATTGTTTTCATACCCGCTTTCACAATCGGCTGTACAAAGAAAGCATCTCCCCACAAGTAGCTCTGAGTATTTAAAAAGTCTTTGTTATCGTTAAAGAAAGTAGGGCGCATTAGTGGCATGCCCGTTACGCTATTTTGATAGGCTAACGTGTAGTTATAAGGCAGCAGTTGATACCTTAATTGGATAAATTTACGTAAAATATCCTGTGTTTCTTTGTCATGAAAGACCACTTCTGAAGGAATATGCTCTTGTGCATGAGGGCGATAAACCGGCTGGAAGACACCATATTGCAACCAACGAATATAAAGCTCTTTATTAAACGCCTCACCGCCGGCAAAGCCACCTAAATCAGAATGCGTATAGCCTAAGCCAAACATGCTCATTTGTAAGCTCAATTCAACTTGTGGCTGCAATCCCCCCCAAGTACGATTTACATCTCCCGTCCACGGGATCATACCGTAGCGTTGTGAGCCAGCAAAGCCGGAGCGCATCAAGATGAAAGGACGTTCATTGGGCTTTAACAATTGTAGGTTATCAAACACCATTTTTGCCCACTGGTGTCCATATGCATTGTGAATAGCATCAGCACTTACAACAGAACCATCATCAAGTGTATGTAATGCATCGGCAGGATGAACTTCAGGCTCGCCTAAATCGCCCCACCAACCCTGTACACCTTGTTTAGCTAGCGCTGTGTAGATGTTATTAAACCAAGTCCGGCCTTTGTCATTAAAAACATCAACAATACCTGTATTACCGAAATAGAAGTCAAACGTTTTAGCCTGTCCACTACTATCCTTAGCTAGCACACCTTGCTCAACAGCGTCTTGCCAACGCTTTGAAGAAGATAAGATAAACGGCTCAGTAATTAAAATAGGCTGTACATTGTCTGCTAATAAATCAGCCATCATTTTCTCTGGTGTAGGAAAAGCCTCTTTATCCCAAGCCAAATTCCCCATATGGCCCTTAATGTCTTTTCCGAACCAGTACAAATCTAAGATAACAGCATCTAATGGAATATCTAAGGAGCGAAAACGAGAAACCGTGTCCATCACTTCGGCTTGTGTACGGTAACCAAACCTTGATGCAAAGTTGCCTAAAGCCCAACGTGGAGGCATAGGCTGTTTACCAGTGACATCAACGTAGTGATTTATTAAGTTAGGATAAGTATCGCCGGCTATGATGATATAAGCATTCCGGCCCGCTACCGCTTCAAATTGCACTGTGTTTTTTTCTGTTTTGCCAATATCAATCCAGCCTTTGGCAGTATTGTCGAATAAAACTAAGTACTTATTTTCAGACATAACAGCAGGTAAGCTGAAGTTCATTTGCTCCGAATGTGTTTCATATCCGTAGTGAGCACGGTTGTACAATGGCAAACGGTGGCCTCTGCGATCCATCCCTAAAACTCGTTCGCCCGCACCGAGGAATTTCTCATTCTCGGCGACAGAAAAGCGCACGCCATGCATAGGAAAAATCTCTGATGTCGTGCTTTCTTGTTCGGTTGTAGTTTCCGTTACTTTGCCAGTAAAAAAGCCTGCTTCAGATATTAGCAGTTCGCCATTTCTAAAATATTTAATACCAAAGGGCAACTTACTTATTTTTGCAGATAGACTGCCCGCACTCACGATGATACTGGTCGAGTTTTCAGTCACCTCTAGCAATGAGGCCTGATGATGCTCTTTAATCGCAAAAGAAGATAAGTGTTGGGCATGAATACTAGCTTGATTGCTAGCAAAAGCTACTGACAGCGCATTGTTGCTTAAGGCTTTCATCTTGATACGACCTTGTGACGTATCAATCATGAGCATATCGCCTTCTACCTTATGTGATAGATAGCGTTGCTGTTCACTTGTAATTTCAAAGGTAGTATTTGCAATTGCGTCCGTTGTCACTATTAACAATAGGCATATCGTTGTTATCTTTGTTAGCCAATTATTCATCAAGCTTATATCCCCAAAATCTATTTGAATCTGGATAATAGCCTCATTCAACACCAGCGCATATCTTGAATACGTATGCAAAGGCTGTTACCCAAAAAGCTTATTGCGTATGCTTAATTTTATTACAACAACGGCCTTTTGCGACAGCGCAATTAAAGGCGAAAGAAGTCTTTTGGGGTTTTAAATGACTGAACAAATGTGGTGGCGTGGCGCGGTGATCTACCAAATTTATCCACGCAGCTTTTACGATGCAAACCAAGATGGTATTGGCGATATTCCAGGTATTATTGAAAAACTGGACTACATCGCTAGCCTTGGAGTTGACGCTATTTGGGTATCTCCATTTTTTAAGTCGCCAATGAAAGACTTTGGATACGATATTAGTGATTATCGAGATATCGATCCATTATTTGGTTGTTTGGCAGACTTCGATGAGCTAATTGCTAAAGCTCATGAAAAAGGCATCAAAATCATGATTGATCAGGTATTAAGTCATACTTCAGATCAACATGCTTGGTTCCTAGAAAGTCGCGAAGATAAAACCAATGACAAAGCTGATTGGTATGTTTGGGCGGATGCCAAAGAAGACGGCACTCCTCCAAATAACTGGTTGTCTATCTTTGGTGGTGTTGCTTGGACTTGGGAACCTCGTCGTCAGCAATACTACTTGCATAACTTCTTAACAAGTCAGCCAGATCTTAACTTCCATAACCCAGAAGTACAAAAAGCAGTGTTAGACAACGTAGAGTTTTGGTTAAAACGTGGCGTTGACGGTTTCCGTTTAGATGCTGTGAATTTCTGTTTCCACGATGCACAACTAAGAGATAACCCTAGTAAACCAAAAGAGCTGCGCACAAGCATTGGTTTTGACGAGAAAAACCCATACGCATATCAATATCACTACTTCAATAATACCCAAGATGAAAACTTAGGGTTTATGGAAGACATTCGCGCTTTATTAGACAAATACCCTGGTACCGTTGCGTTGGGCGAAATTTCGTCTGAAGATTCACTCAAAACGATGGCTGAATACACGCAAGGTGACAAGCGTCTGCATATGGGTTATAGCTTCGATTTGTTAACAGAAGATTTTAAAGCAGGCTATATCAAACAAGTTGTGCAATCACTAGAAGAGCGTGTATCTGATGGCTGGCCTTGCTGGTCCATTTCGAATCACGATGTACAACGTGTAGCAACACGTTGGGGTAAAACACAAAATGCCGAGCACAATGCTGATTTAGCTAAAATGCTATACGCATTAATTTCATCACTGCGAGGTAGTGTATGTAGCTACCAAGGTGAAGAGTTAGGGTTAACAGAAGCTGATATCGCTTTTGATGACTTGCAAGACCCTTATGGCATTACATTCTGGCCACAGTTTAAAGGTAGAGATGGCTGTAGAACACCGCACCCTTGGCAAAAGAGTGAAGTGAATGCAGGTTTTAGTGCTGAAAAGCCTTGGTTACCAGTGCCAGCTGAGCATCACGACAAAGCAGTGGAAGTACAAGATACAGATGAAAACTCAGTATTAAATAGTTACCGTCACTTTAGTCAGTGGCGCAAGCAATATCCTGCAATCTTATGGGGTGATATTGCCTTTATAGATACGCCGGAGCCGGTACTAGCCTTTACCCGCCAATATGAAGAACAAACATTATTAGTTTGCTTTAATTTAAGTGCAGACATTCAAACCGTGACAATTGACGAGCTTGCCAACTCAAGAGAGGTTATTGACGATCACAAGTTGGTATCGGGTCAAAGACACGGTGATACCCTAATAATGCCAGCATTCTCTTGCTACTACGCAACATTGTAAAAAAGGACTATTAAATGAAAGGTTCAAGAAAAATAACAAAAGTAGCGCTAGCCATAACTATGGCTTGCTCGCTAGCAGCTTGCAACAATAGCTCAGAAGAGCAAACAGTCATTGTGCCTGAAGCAGTGGCGGCAGGTAAAGCGAGTAAACTACTGCCTTATCAAGAAAGACCTTTTCAAGATGAAGTGTTTTATTTTGTCTTACCAGATCGTTTCTACAATGGCGATACAACTAACGATTTAGGTGCAGCAGAAGGCGATGAAAAACGAGCTTTATCAAGAGGTGGTTTAGATATTACTCACAAAGGTATGTACCACGGTGGCGACCTTGCTGGTTTAACAGAAAAGTTACCTTACTTAGACGAAATGGGCATCACTGCCATTTGGTTAACACCTATTTTGCGCAACCGAGCAATGCAAGCGGGCACCTCAGGTTATCACGGTTACTGGATTCTAGATTTTACCGAGATTGACCCTCACTGGGGTTCAAATCAAGATTTAAAAGACTTCATTAGCAAAGCGCATGATCGCAATATCAAAGTCTATTTTGACATTATTACCAATCATACGGCTGACGTGATCAAGTATGAAGAGTGTCACGGTAAAGATGGCTTAGGTTGGCTTGTAGAAGGTGACAGATGCCAATTCAAAGCAACTGAAACACTAGCAACAGACAGCTACACACCTTTGATTCCAACAGGAGAAGAAGCAGTAAAAGTACCTGCTTGGTTAAATGACATTGACCTTTATCACAACCAAGGTGATTCACATTGGTCAGGTGAAAGCTCAGTTAAAGGTGACTTTGCTGGTTTAGATGATGTCAAAACCACTGATCCAAAGGTTGTTGATGGCATGATCGAAATTTACAAAAACTTGATCACTGAATTTAAGCCTGATGGTTTCCGTATTGATACGATTAAACACGTTAATATGGAGTTCTGGACAGAATTTTCGCCTGCACTTATGGCACACGCAAAATCACTGGGTATCAATAATTTCATGATGTATGGCGAAGCTTATAATTTCGACGTGCCGTCATTAAGCAAGTTTATGACCGAAGGTAAAATGCCATCAGTATTAGATTTTGCCTTGGCAGGAACCATTGAAGCAGCAGTAGTCAATCAAGAGGGCACCATTGCCTTAGCGAATCTATTTGCACAAGATCACTTGTACCAAACAGAAGAAGGCTATAACGCAAACGACTTAGTTAATTTCACTGGTAATCACGATATGGGCCGTTTTGCTTATAAACTGAAGAACAGTGATAAGAACTACTCTGAAGAGGAAATTATCAAGCGTACCTTACTTGGTCACGCCATGATGTATTTTAGCCGTGGTGTTCCAGTAGTTTACTATGGTGATGAGCAAGGTTTTGTTGGTGATGGCGGCGACCAAGATGCTCGTCAAAACATGATGCCTTCGTTTGTAGATACGTACAATGATGATGACTTGCTTGCCACTGATAAAACAACAGCTGAAGACAATTTTGATCAAAGCCATATGTTCTATCAAACATTTGCCAAATACGCAGAGTTGTATCAGAACTATGCTGCGCTAAGACGTGGTAAACAATCTACCCTTTATGCACAAGACAAACCTGGTTTATTTGCTATTAAACGTACCTTTACTGCTAATAATGGCAATAAACAAGAAGTGGTTGCTGTATTTAATACGTCAACAGAAGCTGAAAGTGTCGAGGTATTAGGTTTAGGTCAGCAAGCCAAGCTAATTCACAGTGAAGCAGATGGCGACAAATCTACCGTATCTGCCCTAGGTTTCAATTTATATCAGCTCTAACGGAGCAAAAACCCCCAAGACACCGAATAGGAAATTATGCCTTTCGGTGTCTGTCCCAAATCCTTACAAACTCGCTAAGAAATCATCATGAGAAGGCAACTTTTCAACTGTTTTCATGATTAACGTTTCCAAGCTAGACATTAGGTCAGCTAACTGAGCATCAGTAAGTCCATCCACTAACGCGTGATAGTCTTTTGGTACGTTACCTTGACCTATCATGACTTGTTGCCAAGCAATTTCTGTAAATAGGTCTTCAGCGGCACAATGCACTTTCCCCGTCTCTTTAAATAGCGCAATTTTCCCGCTTAAGGAATCAGGCACTTCCATACGCTCACAGTTGCGCCAAAACTCACTGTCGCCACGACTATTTAGTTTGTAATGCAAGATAATAAAATCACGAATGCCTTCAGACTCTTCCCTTGAAAGTTGATTAAATTGCTCGACTTCACGTTGGCAAATACCCATATGCGGGAAGAATTTTACTAAGCGAATAGCTGCCGTTTGGATCAAATGAATATTAGTAGATTCCAATGGCTCTAGGAAGCCACTAGAAAGGCCTATACTAACAACATTTTTGTTCCACACCTTTCTTCTACGGCCTGTTCTAAATTTGATAACACGAGGCTCTGCGAGCGCTTTACCTTCAATACTATCCAGTAGCTTCTCTTTAGCCTGTTCATCGGTCATATGCTTGTCTGAATAAACTAAACCATTACCTGTACGGTGTTGAAGAGGAATGCGCCATTGCCAACCAACCTGATGAGCGGTAGAACGTGTGTAAGGTTCAATCGGTCCAACATTTTCGCTTGGTACGGCAACAGCGCTATTACAAGGTAACCAGTGAGACCAATCTTCATAGCCTGTATTAAGTGTTTTTTCAATAAGTAACGCGGCAAGACCAGTACAATCAATAAAGAGATCACCATCAACTTGCTGACCACTTTCTAGTAATAAATTATTGATAAAACCGTCTTCGGGATTAACACGAACATCAGTTACTTTCCCTTCGGTTCGAGTGACCCCCATATTTTCAGCATGTTTACGTAAGAATTGAGCGTATAAGCCAGCATCGAAGTGATACGCGTAGGCCATACCCGGTAAATTTGTATTAGGAATTACTTTAACTGGTGCAAATTTGTTTTGCTTAGCAGCTTGGTAGTTAAGTGAATAATCCCAATAACGGTCAGCATCAACTTTGTCTTTTGATAGTTCCGTTTTCAGCCAAAAGTGATGAAAATCACAAAATGGGAATTTTTTGCCAATGCTGCCAAAAGCATGCATGTAGCTATCGCCGACCTTGTTCCAGTTATTAAATTCAATCCCGAGTTTTATGGTCCCCTTGGTTGCTTTGACAAATTCTCGTTCATCAACACCAATGGCTTGGTTGAAGTTAGCGATTGGCGGAATAGAAGCTTCACCAACACCAACAATACCGATCTGATCTGACTCTACTAGTTCAATGCTAATAGACTTTCCCAAAACCTTTGCTAAAAGAGACGCTGTCATCCAGCCGGCAGTTCCACCACCTAAAATCACTACTTTTTGGATTTTACTTTTCATCTCAATACCTTAAACCTAACCAATGGTCTAAACGACCTCAAAATACAATAAAAAAAGCCCTTGCAACATACGCTACAAGGGCTTAACACCTACAACCTCAGGGTAAAGATTGTCATTAGAACTTATAACTAAAACCAAGTAGGTATGAACTACCGTAGTCTTGGAAGTCACGTACTTGCAGAGCGTTATCACCTTGCAATGACGTGAACGGCTCTTCTGTTAAGTTGTAACCTTGTAAGAAGATTGACAGACCTTCTAAATCTTTGTAACCAGCTTCACCAAAGTCGAAACCAATTTGTGCATCCCAGACAGTTTCTCCCAGAATATCCACTTGTACTGTGTCAAAGCCTAAACCGTAAACATCACCTTTGAAGTCGTCACGTTTACGCATGCTTGCACGTGCTGAGAAACCGTTCTTCTCGTAGTACATTGTTAATGTTGTAATGCTGTCAGAAAGACCTGGTAATCTATACTCATTTTCATTATTGTCTTTAATGTCTGACTCAACACCAGTGTAGCTTGCAATAATACCAACACCGTCTAAGGCTTCACTAAATACGTTAAGAGGTAATGTAGCTGATAACTCATAGCCCCATAATGTGCCGTCACCGCCATTCACTTTACCGCTACCAGAGCCTGATGAATGTTCAGGGATCTCACCTGTAGCAGGGTCTGCTACACCGGTCATATCAATTTCGTAGTCACCGTCAAAGATCCAGTTACTGATGTCTTTGTGGAACAATGCTACAGCGAAGTAACCTTCTTCACTAAAGTAGTTTTCATATGTTAAGTCAATGCCAATTGCTTCTTTTGGTTCTAATGAAGGATTACCACCACTTACGCTCCAGTGATTGCCGTTGTCATCAGGACGCTCTTGATTGTATGAAGCAGTGAATGACGCATTCATCTCATCTAGGCGTGCTCTAGAAATAGTCTTGGCAGCACCAAAACGAAGAGATTGCTCATCATCAATTCTAAGCGTTAAGTTGATACTAGGTAATAAGTGACTGTAGTCGTGACCGATATTCGTTTTCTCTGTAACTACTTTACCGTCGACCGTATTAAACGCATTACCAATAGAAGACTGATCGGTACGTACGTATCGTAAACCAGCGTTACCCGTTAAAGACATACCAGAAACTTCAGTATCAATGGCTGCTTGCACAAACGCAGACATTACTTTTTCATTGACCATCCATGACTTCGTCGCATGAGACGGGTTAGTTAAACTTTCAGCCAATAGTCCAAAGTAGCCATCGTTAATTAAACCGTTTGTATCATAAGCAATCATATTACCCATGCCGATAAAGTCTAGGTTTGCAGAGCCTAATCGATATTGCTCAGGCACTACCATCATGCCAGGGTTATCAGGGTAGTTGAAACTACTTAATGTAATGAAGTAACCTTCTGATTCTTTTGTTTTTTCACGTTCACGGTAAGCTACACCGTATGAAATATCACTGATAAAATCAGATTCAATCTCTTGAGAAGCGGCCAATTTAAGTGACATTAACTCATCATCAATATTCGGCGCATTAATGAAGCCATCTTGTAATTGGTTTTCGTATTCAGTACCAACTACACCGTATTGTTCATTAAGAGCACCACTCCAGCCCCAGCTTAACGGGCCACCTAATTGGATTAGGTTAAAATCGCTGTAATCTAAATCGTGAGAAAAAGTAACACCAGTATTGCCACCATTGAACACATAACCTAAATTATCTGCTGCACCACGATCATTACCACGACCTGTACCAGAGTAACTTTCAATACTCCAAGTTTTACGATCTACTTGTGAGTAACTTGCATCAAATTCTAGCGTAATTGTTTCCGCAACATCCCAAATAGTATTGAAACCTAGTGACAACAATTCTGCGTCTTTAGTTTCGTGATCATTTCGAACAACAACACGTTGACCTTCAGTTGAACCTTGTGTGATAAAGCCAGTTGCTTCATCTACTTGCTGTGCTGAAAGGGCACCTTGACCCCACGCAAATGGTACTTCGATACCTCGTAAACGCTTTGTATCTAAGAAATCTACATATAAAGCATCAAATGTCACTTTAACTTCATTTGAAGGAGCCGCTTCAACAACTAACATTGCCGAATCACGATCAAGTGTAGATGAACGTACAAATGGTTTTGCACCACCTAAAATAGAGAACTGTTGACCATTTACTTCAAATTCTGGGTAGCCCCATGAATTCCAACGTTTCTCTTGGTTTGGAGAAGTCATTGTTGTGTAAGCAAACGCAACACCTAACGTGTTGTCATTAAACTGATCCATGTAGAAGAACGTGCCTTTAGCACCTTTGTCGTCTCCATCAGGGTTTAACTTGTCAAAGCTTGTTTGCTCGTACACACCGTTAAACTGGATCACTTGGCCATCTTGATTAAGAGGCTTAATGGTTTGAAGGTCAACCACACCGGCAATACCTTCACCTTCTAAACTTGCGTTTGGCGTTTTGTAAACCGTTACGCCACTCATGATTTCAGAAGGATATAAATCGAATTCTACGCCGCGGTTATCACCAATAGATACCTGCTCGCGACCGTTTAATGTTGTACCACTTTCATTTTCACCAAAACCACGAATACTGATTTTGCTAGCGCGGCCATCTAAACGCTGTGATGCTAAACCAGGCAAGCGTGCTAAAGATTCTGCGATTGATGCATCAGGTAATTTACCGATGTCTTCTGCTGAGATTGACTCAACAACATTTGAATTGAAACGCTTAGCGTTGATTGACTCAACAACACTGCGACGGAAGCCGGTTACTTCAATTACTTCGACGTCTTTTTTCGCTTCTTCTTTTTCTTCTTGTTCAGCTGCGTACATTGGTGCACTCACCGCCAATAGGCCGGTTGATAGCAGTGCCAATGTCACTTTGCTTGGTTTAAAATTTTGCATTAAATGTCTCCCCTAGCCATCCGTGTTTATTGTCGTGTGGGCCATTAATCCTGAGGCTCTCACTTGTAATTTTTTATATCTAGTTTGCTTTTTGCCCCTGTATGAGGGTGCGCAAATTTAATATAAGGGTGCTATTTTCGGATGAATAGCGTCTGCATACGTATTCATAAACGGGATGGCCCCCTGATGTCCATTGAATACGTATGCAAAACATTTTCGCCGCTATTTTATCGCAACATTACCAAGTAAGTTAATATTCACAATAAATAACACGTGAAAAATATGACTTTAGGTAACAAGACAGAACTTTTGGGGAAAGGCTTTCTTCTTAGTGCAGTTTCAAGTGCATTATTAATAGTAGGCTGTAATGACACAACTGAAGTTAATTCACCTATAAGTGAATTTTCTTCAACCATAACCGCTGAGACTATTAAAAACAGCGCTGCTCATTGGCTTGACTCAAATACAATACTGATCAAAACAGAGCGAACTGGCGATGAGTATTTTCTAAGCACCACAATCGGCGGTAAGGAGCAACAAATGGCGCTTAAGCCTAAAGAAATATCAGCAGCACTTATCGATAAGTTCCCTCATTTAACGGCTTTTTCTGCTTTCCATCTGGATATAACACCTGCGCAAGCGAAGCAATGGTTGAAAGGTGAGGTCACTGCACAGTCATTTGATAACAAAAACAACAAAACCTCTCATTATGCCTACGTTCAAACAGGGCACGTATTAGATACTTTATACACGCAAGGCAATAATGACGCGGATGAAATCAATGATTTGGGTGCAACTATCACTGAGAAGGGCACTCAGTTTAAGCTTTGGGCACCTACCGCAAAAAGTGTCTCAGTACTCGTTTATAAAACAGTTAATGGCGAAAGTGCACCAGACCTAGAACTTCCATTAAAAGAAGATATGAAGACGGGTACCTGGCAGTTAACCTCAAACCAAGCTATGCCACTCAATTATTACCAATACCGCATTGAGGTTTATCATCCTGAAAGTAAAAAAGTGGAAACTATTATCACCACTGATCCTTACTCGCTGAGCCTTTCAACAAATAGTACCCACTCTCAAATCGTCGATTTAGACGATCGGGCTACACAACCGATTGGCTGGCAAGAACATTCAGTGCCAGCTATTGCCAAACCTGAAGATAACATTCTGTATGAAACACACATTCGAGATTTCAGTGCAGCAGACAGCTCAATAAAGAACGAGGTTGTAAAAGGCAAATATAAAGCATTTTCTGAAAAAGCCTCTGATGGTATCAACCACTTAAAAGCACTGCGTAAAGCAGGGCTTAACAATGTTCATTTATTACCTGCTTTTGACATTGGCACCGTCAATGAAAACGCCGATGAAGTGATTAGTTTAGATGACCCATTTACCAAATTATGTGCTCAGCTAGACAGTGCATTCGGGTGTGATGGTCAACTTCCACAAGATAAGTCTATTAAGGAAGTATTAGCAGGGTTAGATGTTTCATCTGCTGATGCTCAAATACTTGTTAGTCAAATGCGTCAACTTGACAACTACAACTGGGGTTACGACCCATTCCACTACACAGTACCGGAAGGTAGCTACGCAACCGATGCCATGGGTACCACCCGCATAGTAGAATTTAGAGAAATGGTACAAAGCCTTCACCAAATGGGATTTAGAGTGATTATGGATGTCGTTTACAACCATACTCATCAATACGGTCTCGCAAAAAATTCTGTATTGGATAAGATCGTACCTGGCTACTATCACAGACTAGATCCAATAACAGGTATTGTAGAGCAATCTACCTGTTATACATGTGGTAACACCGCGACTGAGCGCGTGATGATGGCAAAATTGATGACCGATTCATTGGTTACTTGGGCTGAAGATTATAAAATTGACGGGTTTAGGTTTGACCTGATGGGTCATCAACCAAAAGAAGCGATGTTAGCAGCTAGAGAAGCGGTGAGAGCCGTTGATCCAGACACTTACTTTTATGGTGAAGGTTGGAATTTTGGTGAAGTTGCCAACAACAGTCAGTTTGTTCAAGCAAGTCAGTTAGAGTTGGGTGGGTCTGAAATTGGTACCTTCAGTGATCGATTAAGAGATGCTGTTAGGGGTCCAGGAAACAATACTCGAGACACTCAAGGCATTGGCAATGGCTTACTTACCCTGCCGAACGAAAAGCAAAACCAAGCAGACAGCCAAACGCAATATCAATTGCGAATGGACCAAGTTCGTATTGGTTTGGCAGGTAATTTAGCTAACTTTCCGCTTGACCCAAATACACTAGGAAAAGATGTACCGTATGGCGACCAACCTACTGGTTACGCATTAGATCCAGCGGATACGATCAATTACGTATCCAAACACGACAATCAAACGTTGTGGGATAACAGTCAATACCGTCTTCCTTTTGAAACTTCAACTCACGATAGAGTGCGATTGCACAACCTAAGTATGGCTTATGTGCTTTATGGTCAAGGTATTCCGTTTATTCACATGGGCTCAGAATTCTTAAGATCAAAGTCTTTCCTAAGAGATAGCTACGATTATGGTGATTGGTTTAATGCAGTCGACTTCACGGCGACAACCAATAATTATAACGTAGGATTACCACCTGCAGATAAAGATGAAGGTAACTGGCCTTTGATCAGAGAAGTCATTTCGGGTCACAAAGGAAAAGACCAACCAAGTAGTGACGACATTAAATTCGCTAGAGACAGCTTTATCAATATGTTAGCGGTAAGAACTAGTTCACCATTATTTTCATTGGCAACAGAACAACAAATCATCGATAAAGTTAGCTTTTTGAATAGGGGTGCAGAGCAACATCAACAAGGATTGATCGTAATGCTGATTGACGATACTAAAGGTATTCCCGTTGATAAGCAGTTTGAAAAAGTTGTTGTCGTCTTCAATAGTTCAGCTTCTGCTCAGGTGGTGAATTTAACATCCTCTGCAGACTTTGTAGTGCATCCGGCACTGCAAGAATCGATGACAAATGTTTCTATTGATGCTGAAAAAGGCATTTCAATACCTGCATTGACCGCAGCAGTATTTGTTAGCCCAAGATAAGTGCTAAGTACTTAGTTTTTGAACCGACTGTCTAATAATGGCAGTTGGTTCAAACAAATGCTGAATGTTTTGTTCGTCCATTTGATAAACATCTCGCATCACTAATTTGGCAGTCATTTGCCCCATATCAAAAACCGGATTTTCAACGGTCGTTAATTTAGGAAATAAGTAATTGGCAAAGATGACATTATCAAAGCCTATTATTGAAAGGTCCTGAGGTAACTCAAATCCATGCTCTCTTGCGTACTTCATTGAACCTGAAGCCATTTCATCGTTAGCACAAACAAGTGCTGTAAAAGTTAGCTTTTTATCAATGAAGTGTTTAAGGCCATCACTACCACCAGTTTCTTTAAAATCACCAATATAAAAGAGGCTTTCATAAAAAGGTAAGCCATGCTCAGCGAGTGCACGTTTGTGGCCTGCTAATCGATTGCTCGCGTCAGATTTGAACTGAGGACCAGCAATATACGCAATGTCTTTATGACCTTGTTCAATCAATACTTTAGTTGCTAAGTAGCCACCAAGCTCATTGTTTAAACTAATACATTTATCTGCTAATGCTTCAACGTAACGACTCATTAAATAAACAGGCGTTTTTCCATTGTTCAGTTCGATAAGGTATTCATCACTAACCGCTTCAACATGAGCAATAATGGCGTCACAATTTCTGCTTATCAGAAATTCTATACCGTCTTTTTCACCTTCTTCCTCACTGTGCCCAGTGGTGATAATGACATGCTTACCTGCGGCTCTTAACGTTTGTTCAATGCCTGCCATCATTTGACCAAAAAACGGACCGTGTAGCTCAGAGACAAGTATGCCTACACTATTTGTTCGATTAGAAGCGAGAGATTGTGCGATCGAATTAGGGCGGTACCCTAATTCATTCATTGCTTTTTCTACTTTTTCTCTTGTTTTGTCACTAACACGGGCGTTCTTGTTCATGACACGAGATACGGTGGCAAGTGATACACCTGCGAGTTTTGAAACCTCGTAAATCGTTGTCATATTGTCCCTTTTTTAGCCGTAGTAGAAAAATTTTCTTAGATATTATCATTAACCGGAAGCAGCGGAAAGTTTGGCTTGAATATCATCAATTTTTTGTTCGTCGAGCATATACCACTTCATAATAATCGCCACTAAAATAGAACCAATCGCCGGAAAAATGGTGAACGAAAGCAACAAGCCTTGTTTAGTAGCTTCGGTTTGTGCAACATCCGCTTGATAACCGTAGAACGCTAACAACCAACCAGCGATTGCACCACCTAAAGCAACCCCTAACTTAATAAAAAATATTACGCCAGAATATACTAGGCCAGTGATACGCACGCCTGTTTTATGATGACCGTAGTCTATCGTATCAGCCATTTTTGCCCACAGCAGTGGCGTTGCCATATCTAAGAAAAATTTCCACAAAATAAAGGCGATAAAAGCCAACAAAATTTGGTTTTCAGGAATAAAAAAGGCGGCAATACACAGAGCGGCCGAAATACTTTGTAATGTTATGTATGCTTTTATTTTACAGACTCTTTTTGCAAGTGGATTAGCAATAGCACAACCAATCATGCTTGCAATTACACCCAATGTCATAAAAGAAGTGATCAGGTCTTCACGCCCTAAAAAATATTTTACGTAGTAAACCGCTAAAGTGAACTTTAAGACCTGTCCTGTTAGCAAGAAAAGGGCGGCTAGACACAATATACGCCACTGGTCATTTTGCCAGAGCGCCTTTGCACTGTGCCAAAAAGAAACTTGATCCTCAGCAGACTGCTCAATTCGCTCTTTTGTGCCCGCAAAACAAGCTAAAAACATAAAAAAGCCCATGATGCTCATTATCGTCATGGTAATTTGATAGCCCTTTGCTTGGTCACCTTGACCAAAATATTCAACCATTGGCATCGTGCAGCCAGCAACAATGACACCACCTAACATGCCAAAAACAAAGCGATAAGACTGCACTGATACACGCTCTTTAGCATCAGCTGTTAACACACCACCTAGGGCACAATAAGGAATGTTAATTGCAGTGTAGGCAACCATCAGCATGGTATAGGTAGAGAATGCATAAACGATTTTACTCGTACCCGTTAGTTCTGGGGTAGTGAATGCCAAAATACTGATCAGCGCAAAAGGTAACGCAAGCCATAAAAGATAAGGCCTAAAATGGCCCCAACGAGTACGTGTGCGATCTGAAATAGCCCCCATTAAAGGATCGGTAACAGCATCAATAACACGTACCGCTAAAAACATAGTACCAACAACGGCCGGTGATAATCCTACTACATCAGTGTAATAGAGCATCAAGAACATCATGACGGTTTGAAAGATAATATTACTTGCCGTATCGCCTAAACCGTAGGCTATTTTTTCTTTAACACTGACCATCACAATACCTCTGACTTATGTTCTATTTGTTATTAGTGTTTGATAAGCAAGCCCACTTGCTTTTATCGTTCTTTCTTGTGTTCCATAGTCGACGTATACGATACCAAAACGCTTTGAATATCCTTCCGCCCATTCAAAGTTATCCATTAAACTCCACGCAAAGTAGCCTCGTACATCAACACCATCTTTGATCGCCCGGTGCACTTCAGTCAAATGAGCCTGATAATAGTCAATGCGATCTTCGTCATTCACTTCACCTTGCTCAACGACATCCGCCATCGCTGCGCCATTTTCAGTAATATATACGGGAGGCAGTTCATAGGTGTCATTAAGGGAGGTTAGCAAATCATAAAAAGCCTGCGGGTAAATTTCCCAGCCAATATCAGTTAGTGGAGCCTGTGGTGCGAGTTCTTCAAAGATTTCAGTGTCATTTGCCTGATATACCATACGGGTATAAAAATTGATGCCTAGAAAATCAAGTGGTGTCGAAATGATTTCCATATCAGTAGGGTATATATCAGGTTGATCCGATGCAGGTAGAGAGTCGATGATATCAGGATACTTACCGTCCATTACGGGTCTGATATACCATTGATTGAAATAATCATCCGCGTAGCGAGCAGCATATACATCCGCTTCATTATCCGTTTTGGCATAACAAGGAGTGAAATTCAAAACAATGCCACACATCGCGTTTGGCACATTTTGTTTTAATACTTTCATTGCCATGCCGTGCGCCAACAACAAGTGATGCGCAGCTTTTTTACCGTACTGTTTGCCTGTTAAGCCCGGTGCGTGAATACCAGCTTCGTAACCAAGATAGGCTGAGCAAAAAGGTTCGTTGAGGGTAGCATAGGAATCTACAAGATCTCCCAGTTCATTACTAACTAAATCAGCATAATGCGCAAACGCTATCGCTGTCTCTCTATTAAGCCAACCGCCTTTGTCTTCAAGGTATTGCGGTAAGTCCCAGTGATATAAAGTGACAAACGCTTTAATGTTTTTTTGCTTAAGTCTTTCCAAAATACGTTTATAGAAGTTGATGCCTACAGGGTTTAGCTGTCCCTCTTTAGTAACGACGCGGGGCCATGAAATTGATAGTCGATATGCATCAACGCCAAGAGATTCGATCATATCGATGTCTTGTTGCCACAACTCATAATGATTGCACGCTACCGATCCGTCAGAATGATCGGCAATCTTATTCTCCTGAGCACAAAACGTATCCCAAATATTAGGTAAACGTTGCTCAATACCTCCTTCGATCTGAAAAGACGCCGTAGCAACGCCATAAACAAAGCTGCTATCCAGCATTGGAGAACCATTAGGTAGCGATAGTCGTTTCATTATTTCGTTAGTCCTGATTAGGTAACTGCCTTCCTCACTGAAAGCGCTTACATTAAATTCAATAAAAAAAGCACAAACAACTAAAAACAACTTGTGTAAGCGCTTACATTTAGGTTAGTGTTTTATTTGAGAAAGGTCAATAGCTTTTAGATTGATTTAAATTCGAACAACCAATTGAAGATAAAAAAATACAAATAGAGGCCAACCATGTCACCTTCAGCTGCACCGTTAACACCTGGCTTATCAGGTAGTAATCAAGCAAATTATCAATTTGCATTAGTATCACTCACATCGCTGTTTTTTATGTGGGGGTTTATCACATGTCTAAATGACATTTTGATTCCACATCTAAAAGCGGTTTTTGATTTAAGTTATATGCAAGCTATGCTTGTGCAGTTTTGTTTTTTTGGCGCCTACTTTATTGTTTCACTACCTGCTGGAAAGTTACTCGCCAAGATTGGTTATCAAAAAGGCATAGTGATCGGTTTAACCATTGCAGCACTTGGCTGTTTGCTTTTTTACCCCGCAGCAATCTTACATAACTACTCAGTGTTTTTGATGGCATTATTTGTACTAGCCAGTGGTATTACATTGCTGCAAGTTTCAGCAAACCCTTACGTCAGCTTACTTGGTGATAGCAAAACTGCCTCATCTAGGTTAACAATGACACAAGCATTTAATTCACTAGGTACAACCGTTGCGCCTTTTTTTGGTGCTTATTTAATTCTAGAAACAGCGGTAGATACCGCTGCGTCAGCAGATTCAGTGAAAATACCGTACCTGCTACTAGCAGCGATGTTGTTTCTATTAGCAGCTGTCTTTGCAAAACTAAAATTACCGCAGATACAAAATGCAAATACGCAGAGTTCAAGCAAACGCCCACTTTCAGAGGCTCTGTCACATAAACATTTATCCTTGGGTGCTGTTGGTATTTTTGTTTATGTTGGCGCAGAGGTTTCTATTGGTAGTTTTTTAGTCAGTTATTTTGGCGATCTAAAGATAGACAATGTAACCGAAGCAACTGCAGCTAAATACATCGCTTATTATTGGGGTGGTGCTATGGTTGGCAGATTTATCGGCGCTGCGGTAATGCAAAAAATAGCAGCAGGAAAAGTACTGGCCTTTAACTCGTTTGCAGCCGTTATTTTAATCGTGATAACCATGTTGACGACCGGTCACGTAGCTATGTTTTCAATTCTGCTAGTAGGGCTTTGCAACTCGATTATGTTCCCGACAATTTTCAGCTTAGCGCTCAATAAACTAGGGGAAGATACCGCTAATGGATCCGGCATATTGTGTTTAGCAATTGTGGGTGGAGCGATAGTGCCAGTACTACAAGGCGGGCTTGCCGATACAATAGGTATACAGCAATCCTTTGTGTTACCTATCTTCTGCTACGTATTTATTGCTTACTACGGCTTAAAAGGCAGTAAAGTTGAAGCTAACTAGAGAGGAAGGCTGAGCACTTCAAGTGCTCAGCCTTTATTATCAATCGATAGAAGCGCAAAACTGTTTAATAAAAGCACTGTGCTCTGGCAACTGGTTAGCCATGCCATTGATGTTGTGTTTAATGTGAGCCAGAAATTTAGCTAACTCGTCATCAGACATGTTGTCGACAATAGGGTGGTAGCTATCAGGTATTAATCCTTGCCCAATCATCACTTGCATCCAAGAATCATCAAATAGCTCATTATTCTTTCTAAAAACCCTGCCAGACTGTTTAAATAAACGAATTCTCTGAGCTAGTGGTTCAGGTACCTGCATTCTTCGACAATGTTGCCAGAAGGCTGAATCCTCGCGATTATGAACGGCATAGTGGAGAATAATAAAGTCACGTGTTGATTCAAGATCAAACATGGTTTGTGCATTAAATTCATCTACATCAGCTTGCTCAATACCTTGCTGAGGAAACATCCTTAGTAGACGCACAATAGACTGTTGGATGAAATGAATACTGGTTGATTCTAACGGCTCTATAAAACCACTTGATAGTCCAACCGCTACACAGTTTTTGTTCCAGTGTTTACGCCGAGTTCCGGTTCTAAATTTGATCACTCTAGGCTCGGTAAGAATATCCCCTTCGATATTATTTTTAAGTGTAGCGAGTGCTTCTTCGTCTGAAACAAACTTACTACTGTAGACAACACCATTGCCAACACGGTGTTGCAAAGGGATCTGCCACTGCCATCCCCAATCGTGGGCGATAGAGCGAGTATAAGGAACAGGTGCTTTTACCGATGTTGTCTGCAACGCAATAGCAGAATCACAAGGTAACCAATGTGACCAGTCCTCAAAGCCAGTATGCAATGCTCCTTCTATCAGCAATGCTCGTTGCCCTGTACAATCGATAAATAAATCGCCTTCTATCAACTGACCATTTTGCAAACGCAGTGACTCTATAAAACCCGAAGATTGATTGAGGTTAACTTTATTGATTTTACCTTCTATTCGATAAACGCCATGCTCTTCACTAATGCTACGAAGAAATTGTCCATAGCGAGTTGCGTCAATATGATAAGCGTAATTAAGTCCGTTTTGCGGTAAGTGTGCAAACTTATTTTCGGTTGCGCATACCTTTTCTAAGCAATAATCACCAAATTCAGTTGCGATACCTTGCTCTCTGCCTTTCAGCCAAAAGTGTTGAAAGCCAGCCGCCCAGCAATCTTGACCGGTGACGCCAAAAGCATGCAGATAATCCTCTCCCTTTGCTCGCCAGTTTTCAAAATTAATACCTAACTTGTAGATGCCGTGTGTTGCTTTAAGAAATTCTGCTTCGTTGATTTTTAGTAAACTATGAAAATAGAGCAAGGTAGGAATAGTTGCTTCGCCAACCCCAACGGTGGCGATTTCATCTGATTCAACCAACACTATTTCAAGGTGCTTGCCTAGTAATTTTGATAAGGCGGCAGCTGCCATCCAGCCTGCGGTACCACCGCCTGCAATAACAACTTTTTTAACACTGCGATTATTCATAAAACACCACCACTTCGTTCAATTATTTTTTATCGATTAAGCTTGTTTAACAAGTAAGCTCTTATTTTTCGAGCGCTAATATCATCAGGGGACAATACACCACGTTTATCTTTATCAATGTGATTTAACGTCTCTTCGTCATCGTTAAAGATGTAATGTTCAAACATTGCCTGCCATGCTCTTTTCTCTTGAACAGGAAGAGACTCGATATTAAGTAATGCGTGCCACAAAGCATCCATAGGCGCGCCTGCGTGAGCTGGACTACTTTGCCACCAGTAATTAATTAATACATTAAGTGAATCGAGACCTTCAACATGGTGCCACCACATACTTGGGATAAAAAGCACATCGCCAGGCATTAGATCGACTGTTTGAGCAGTCTTTAGTGCTTCTTTAAAACGAGGAAACTTTTCTAAATCAGGATCTTTAAAATCAACCAAGCTAATCGCTTGTCCCGCAGGCGTAAAATCTAGCGGGCCAATGTAGAGATTTCTGACTTGCTCAGGAGGAAACAGGGTAAATCGGCGTGTGCCAGCGATACAACAAGCAAAATTGTTTGGCACGTCATGATGCGCCGCTATGCGACACTGATTGCTCACCCATATACTTACCAAAGGATTGTGTTTATCTATAGCCGGAAAATGGTGTGATTCTCGAAAACCAGGCATTAGCCGATCAACATTTGTTGACCCCAAATATAAACCAGTACTTCTTCCGTCTTTCCACCCTGTTTCAAGCTGCTGAAAGAACTGTGAAATGGTCGTTGTTATTCTTTCGAAATTAAATCCTGACATGTCGCTATTATAAAATAGACGACCTTTAGCTGATTCCTCAATATTGCCAACGGTAACTGGCATTTCCTGACAGTAATCTAGCAAAGCTTTTACCGCTTGCTCGTCAGACTGTTTGCAAGCTTGCACAATAGGCCAATCCGCTAACAAACCTTTAATCACAAAAGGTTGCCCGTCAGCTAAATAAGCCTCGGGAATGTTTTCTATTGAGGACGTTTCAACTACTTGAACTTGCTCAATCATATCGCGCTACTGAAGCTACAGCTTGTCTTTCAATTGGATAAGGTGATTTATATTGCTATGTGAAGCAATCACCATATAGATCATCATCAACATACCTGACTTATTCAATGTATATAGCTGTTCAGCTGTTAAGTCACTGAGCCTATCTTCATTGATAGTGTAAAATCCAGCTAATCGATGGTCTGAGCCGTCAGACAGCGTGATGTCTAGGTTGAATGGTTCAAGCAACGACAATTCTGTCACCGTTTTCATGAATTGTTCCGTAGAAACTTTACTTTCGTGAATGGCTTTTAGCGTAGCGCTAATTTTATTTAGATATTCACTATTACCGCCATGAGGTAAAAAGAGGGCTTGGCCGCTTTCTTTGTTTACTCTTGGGCTGTCTAAATCAATATGGATGACTGGATTGTCAACAATTTCGCCATTCACATCTTGTTGTTGGCTGCCAATAAGAAATGGCTCTCTTTCTACCATTAAGGGAATATAACTAGCTTGCCACTTGCTGTCATTGAGAAACAAATTCTCTTCTTGCTCGAAACCAAAAAGCGCTAACGCTACAAAAGACCCCGTTACATTGTCTTTGTGAAAGAAAATGGGGTAATCGGCTTGCGCGTGCTTAAATTCAAATGGAAACAACATTGAGTACATTTGATTATTGCCAAAGGCAGCTGACTTTTCAGTAATAACCTTCAAATCTTGATGATCGATATTGTTAAGTAACGCGTGATTAGCCATGTTGACTCCGTATTTAGTTATTTGAATGAAGACCGACTTGATAGATAGTCAATCAAGGCCCGGTGAGTTGGCAAGCCAGCTTTGTATTTATTTTTTAATTGCTGACAAAGCGCTACATTGTCTCTACTCACGTTTTCGTTGTTATACCGCCTACTTGTTATTCTATTGGCAGTTTTAAATCCCATGCCATAAAGAATATATTGATAACTTGCAGCAGGGAAAATTTCTTCGATTTCAGTAAAATCATTATAGGTCGGCTCTTGGTACTGCCATAATGTCAGTAACTCAGCAAGGCGACCAGGAATTGTATTTTCACTTCTATTTTTCTGCCAATAATTACTTTGTCGCTCACTTAATACATAGTGCAACTTCAAAAACTCGATAATGCGTTGCCAGCGATATTTAAAGCGTTTGTTAAATCGAGCAGCAGTAATTGGCATAATGGAGTGATTGGCAGGTAGTTCTTTGGCGATCATCTTGGCAGATAGCTCTATCAACGCAATAGCAGAAGCCTCTAGAGGTTCGATAAAACCAGCGGACATACCAACAGCAACACAGTTTTGATGCCAAAACTCCTGGCGATAGCCTGGTTCAAAAGCTAACTCTTTAATCGTTAAACTATGCAATATTGGTTGTTCAACGGTTTTACTTAAGTATTTAAGTAATTCATCTTTAGCTTGTTCACTGGAGAAGAAATCACTCGCGTATACGCAGCCAACTCCACGACGATTAGGCAGCCCTATATCCCATATCCAACCCGCATCATGTGCTGTAGATAGGGTATAAGGTAATATTTCACTGTTTTCTTGAACATGTGGCACTTGCACCGCCAAAGCGCGGTCGTTAAATAATACGTGTTTTTGCCCCAAAAACGGTATCTTGTAGTGCTCACCTATAAGCAGTGCTTTACTACCTGAGCAATCAACAAATAAATCCCCGGCGACAAGCTCGCCACTGTCTAGTGTTAACGAATGAATAGCCTTTCTCTCGTTATTGGCAACCAAAACCACATCAGCAATAATATGTTTTACACCAAGGACACTGGTACTGTGTTGTTCTAGCAATTTCGCGAACTTACCCGCATCTAAGTGATAGCCATAGTTAGCGACAGCCGCATATTCAGGTGTTTGAAACTGTTTGGGGGCGAGATAGTGCTCACATAAGCTCGGCTGAAAACTCAAAGCATCTGCAAACGACTGACTCCCAATGTTGTTTTGCCAGTAATTAACAAGATCTGATTCACCAAATCCAACTGGCGCCACAAAGGGGTGATAATAACCTTCAGTGTCTAGTTCATTTCGCCAGCCACTAAATTTTGATCCTTGCTTAAAAGCTGCATCACAGCAAGCAAAAAAATCTGCTTCCTTGATACCTATCGACGATAGTGTCTCGCGCATTGTTGGCCAAGTACCTTCACCGACACCAATCGTAGGAGTGTTAGCTGATTCAATCAGCGTAATCTCTACACCATCGTCATTTTTGCTTTTATGTTCAGCCGCAAGAATAGCAGCAGTTAGCCAGCCCGCTGTGCCACCTCCTACAATCACTACCTTACGTACTGCTTTGTTCATGTATCCTCTATCTACCAAGTTTTAAATGAATAAGCACCGACAATAAGCTGCCGGTGCTTGCCATTTGCTGGTTAGAACTTATAACGTAGCCCTATGTTATATCGCGGGCCAGTCTGCTCGATATTTTTAACCATCAAGATATGACGGCCGTATTTTCTTGAGATCTCATCCGTTAGATTGATTGCCTCAGCAAACACCGTTAAGTTTTCATTCACCGTGTAACTAACGTTGGCATCAAGTTGTCCATAATCTTCGGTATAAACCGGATTACGGCCCTGCCCATCGTGTAAATCAGACAAGAAATCATCTCGCCAGTTATACGCTAAACGAGCTTGAATGCCATCTTTATCATAGAATGCGACCAAGTTGTAAGAATCACTAACACCTAGCAATGGCGCCTTTGGGTCTTTAGTATCAGCATTGTCATATTCAACATCGCTATCTACAACTGTCATATTAGCGATGATACCAAAGCCACTATTACCAAAAATGTGCTGAACGGCAAACTCAAAACCGTCTACCTTGTTAGTACCTTGGTTAATTGGCTGCGTAAACTCAACATCCAAAATATCGTTTTCAGTTGGATGCCCCCAGATTTGCGCCATCGCACCACCGTCAACTGCCGGCACGATATACGGGTCGCCCGGATAGTTAGCTTCAATCCAATCACGAATAGCTTCACTGTTAGATGCGTCGCCACCCGTCGCAGCTACAGCAGCTTGGAATCTAGCACCAGAAGCTGGGTCGGTAACGTCATAAGGTGTTTCCGTAACTGATGTTAAGCCGACTACATTATCAACGTCTTTTTGGAAAAAGCCCGCTGAGACGTAACTTGCTTCATCGTAATAGTATTCAATTGATAGATCGATGTTTTGGGACTCAACAGGAAGTAGACCCGTGTTTCCTCGACTACCCGTAGCACCACCATTTCTTACTTCGTTAAGTCTACTGCCAGCCGTCAGATTACCGTAACCAGCACGTGTTAAACTCTCACTGTAAGATGCGCGAAATATAACGTCGTCGGTTAACTCAATGTCAAAATCGATATTAGGTAACAAGTAATCGTAGTCGCCTTTATCATCAAAGAAGATTGCATCACCACGGACAATTTCAAATTCATTGGTTGAAACCCAGCCTAGATTTACTACGTCAGGAAGTAAAGTAGATGCACTAACATCAGTTTGCTCATAACGAAGTCCTAGACGAACACTTACCGGCATTTCTTTAATTTCAAACGCTAGATTGGCTTGTACATATGCACTAGTCGATTCTTCTGTTGTTCTGCGATCATCATCATATGAACTAGGAGCACAAATAACCGTACCACATGGCCATTTACTTGGATCAGATGGGTCACTATATAGCTGACCAACAAGGTCAGCAATAGTGTTAAAGTCCACCGCCCAAAACTGGTCAATCATATTGGTTTTGTCGCCTGGCATATTATCAAAACGATGAATCATATTGCTCATGCTATCTAAGAGCATGTTGTCATCAATATCTTCTGCAGAGCCAGTGCCGCCCCAATTTGGACGTTCAGCAATACCAAATGCACTTCGGTTTTCAACTTTGTTAAAACCGATACCAAAATCGATACTTTCAACTACACCATCGTCAAATACGTATTCACCATCTAACTGAATTTGGTCAATTTCAGATTTCATATAACTGTTTCTGAAACTAGTACCCGTTGTTTTTACACCTTCAGGTGTTAGGCCATTTACGCCATCAGGGAAAACAACTTCAACCACAGGGAAACCTGAAGAAAAATCGACTTTTGTTTCAGCACGTGTCCAAGTAGCCATCTGAATAGTATTACTATTACCATAAATAGTATTAGGCTTAGATTCAGCGCTTGAGCTATGAAAGTCCAAAGTAAACGAAAGGTTCTCATTTACTAGGTATTCTAAGTTAATACCAATCGATTTATTCTCATTAACTTTACCACTTTGCTCTACTTGGCTTACCAAGTCAGACGGGCCGTCAATATCGTGCATTGACAGAGGCGCAGCTACACCATCTGCATTTGGATCTGTCCAGACAGAGCCTGGGTCACCTGCATAGTTCAGGCTCATCCAAACAGAGTGAATATTTTGATTTAGGTCCTGCTCCAGTTTTGAGTATGTGTAATCCAAAGTAGCAGTTAAATTGTCAACAGGACGATATTGCAACGTCAACTGGCCATTAGTACGAGTACGGTCTACTTCACTAAACCCATAAAGAACATTGTGTGGCACAGCATAAGTGACACCGTCGGCTGGCACATTGATTTGGTTCGGACCATCACCAACTGAACCCCAGTCGCCAACACCACCTGTTTGTGGTCGCCAGCCATTATCAACACCAGCACGAGCAGATCCACTTTGGCGGTTTTGGTAGCTACCTGTGATAGCGATACCAAATTTACCATCGTCTGATACCTTGCTGTACAAGCCTGAAAGCTCAGGTGTTAATGAATCACTTGTTTGACCCGATGTATCATGCACACCTTTGAAGCCAATTGAAGCTTGATTACCACCTAGGTTAAGAGGTTTGATGGTAACTAAATTGATAGTTGAACCAATACCACCAGTTGCTACATTTGCTCTTCCTGTTTTATAAACTTCTACAGCGCTTACACCTTCCGATGCAAGATTACCAAAATCAAACGAGCGTGAATCCGAAGCACTAGTATCATTAATATTGGCTGTAGGCATTTGGCGACCATTTAGCGTCACCAAGTTATAATCAGGACCAAAACCACGTACTGTTACTTTAGAGCCTTCGCCTCGTTGCCTATCGATTGAAACACCTGTGATTCTTTGAAGCGATTCAGCTAAGTTAGTATCCGGGAATTTACCAATATCTTCGGCATTAATAGCATCAACAACCCCTTTGGAGCTTCTTTTGATGTCCATTGCTTTAGTTAAGCTTCCTCTAATACCTGTTACCTCTATGACTTCCACTTTTTCTTTTTCTGAAGTCTCTTGGGCATAAACAGGTGATAAAGAAGTAGCACCAAGTATTAACGACACACTGGTCGCTAATTTGGTTTTTCTAAATTCACAGTGTTTCATGTATGTTTCCCCGATTCATTGAATCATTTTATAGTTTTTATCTATGTACAATAACAGCTTTTGTACACAATGCATCATATTTTTGTAAGCGCTTACATTGATTCTCAAAAAAAACAACTAATTCGAGGTGCGTCAAACTTTTGTAAGCGCTTACATTAGCGTAGTTCAATTTTTAAACACGATCAACTAGTTTTGAAAAAACACATAAAAACACACTGAAAACAAAAACTTATAAATATAAAACATCTAAAGCACAACTAAACATTCGCAGTTTTAAGAAGATTTAGTAATGCTCTGACCAATAAATAACGAATATTTAACCACAGCTTTTTACCAAAACAACGAACCTTGCTTAAAAAAAATACAAAAAGTATTTGCCAAATGATGTATTTTGGATAAATACTATGTAAGCGCTTACATTGAATGCTTGTTTTATTTGACATTCACAAGGACGTGAACCTTTTAACCATAATAGGCAGTAGCATAATGCAAAATACAAATAACAAATTGTCTTTAACGGAAAAAGTAGGGTATGCCTGTGGCGATGTTGCATCTAACTTTTATTGGCGAGTCTTCGATGTATTTTTATTGATTTTCTATACCGACGGGTTTGGATTGTCCGCGGCAAGTGTCGGTACGATGATATTGGTTACAAGAATCATCGATGCCTTTTCTGACCCTCTAATGGGCGCTATTTCCGACAGAACTAGTACAAGATTTGGCAAATTTCGTCCGTATTTACTTATTGGCATACTGCCGCTTGTTGCAGCAGGCATACTCGTTTTCACGGTGCCTGATATTAGTGCTGATGGCAAACTGGTTTGGGCATATTGTACCTATATATTCATGATGCTTGCCTACACTTTTATCAATGTACCATACGGTGCCTTAATGGGTGTAATGACAAGTGACAGCCAAGAAAGAACAACATTAACAAGCTTTAGGTTTATAGGCGCATTCACTGGCGGCAGTATCGTAGCTTACTTCACGCCGGCCCTCGTAAACTGGCTAGGTCAAGGAAATGAAGTACTTGGTTGGCAACTTACCATGGCATTTTATGGTTTACTTGCAGCGTTATTGTTTACTTTATCTTTCCTCACGACCAAAGAACGTATTCAAGCGCCGAAAGATCAGCAAAATACGGTTTCACAAGATATTACTGATCTACTCGCCAATAAGCCTTGGTTAGTGTTATTTGCATTGGCGTTGATAATCATGATGACGATTACTTTGCGCGCGAGCAGTGGTACCTTCTATTTAAAATACGTAATCGGAGAAGAATCGCTAATTGGCAGCTTTACGTTAACGTATATGCTTGCCTTAACAGCTGGTGCAGCGGTTACGCCATTTTTAACTAAATTTATCGAAAAACGTACCTTGTTGATGTTGCTCATGCTCATGGTCGCTGTGTTGTCTAGCCTTTTCTACTATCTACCAACTGATAATTTATTGCTCATATTTGTTATACACGGCGCAATTGGCTTCTGCTTGGGCCCTAAGTCTCCTTTGGTATTCTCTATGTATGCAGACACAGCTGATTACAATCAATGGCGTACAGGTAGACGAGCAACCGCAATGACATTTGCAGCCGCTGCCTTTTCTCAAAAACTAGGTGGTGCTATGGCTGGCGCTACGATTGGTTGGATGTTAGGCGCACTAGGCTATGTGGCTAATCAAGCACAAACGCAAACATCCAATGAAGGCATTCTATTGTTAATGTCTATTATCCCTGCATGCTTTGCGCTAGTTGCAGCAATTCTAGTTAAGTTTTATTCGCTAACAGAGCAGAGAATGTCAGAAATACAAGATGCACTGAATCACGAGAAGCGTCACTTTACCACTTTGGAAGCTAGATAATGCAGTTACCTATTTATCAATTATCGACAACACCGGATGGTGAATATCAGGTTGAGCTAAACTCTGCGACAGCAATGCCAAATGCTACCAGTTATTTGTGGAACGAGTTAATGATGACAATCATTAACTGCAGAGGTTATGTCAGCTCAACCTTTATGCAACCAGAGCCATCAAAATTTGCGTTTGCACCCAACATGGAAGCGCAAACCTTTATACAACCAGAACAAAGTTACTACGCAGGACACTCAGGTCGTTTTTTTTATATTAAAGAATCAAACAAGCCGCTATTTTCTGTACCTTTTGCCCCAGTTAATCAACAACATAGTACTTTCAAGTTTGTTGCAGGTAACAATGAAGTCAATTGGTTGATTACACATCATCAGTTGACCTTTAAGCTCACACTGTCACTCGCAGAAAACAAACCCGAAGAGCATTGGCAATTAGTCGTCACAAATGATACTAACGAATACCGTGAACTGGATATATACCCTTATTTCCCAATAGGTTATATGTCATGGTTAAATCAATCAGCAAGCTATGATGAAGAAGCTAATAGCATCATTGCCAGATCGATAACACCTTACCAAAAAGTTGAGCAATATTTCGAAAATCAATCACTTAAAGACATTACCTTTTTCACGGCTAGTGAGCAGCCGTGCAGTTGGACCGCAAATCAATCAAATTTTGAAGGCTTTGGTGGACTGACATCACCGCAAGCGATCATTAACGACACGTTGGGAAACGTTGAATCTCGCTATGACGTGCCAACAGCAGCTATGCAGTTTAAGAAGCAGCTTGCACCCAAGCAATCAACCACCATGAATTTTATTTTTGGCGCTGCGAAATGTCGAAATGAAGTTTTAGCATCCGGTCAATTTATAGAGAGAGAAAGAGCAGCCGCCGAAAAGTACTTATCGAAGCCTTATTCGTCACGGCATCAGCAAGTTCTTAATATTCAAAGTAATACCGAGGCACTAGATGCCATTATTAATCAGTGGTTACCAAGGCAAATATGCTATCAACACGAGTTAAATAGGCTAACCACCGATCCGCAAACGCGCAACTATCTGCAAGATAATTTGGGCATGATTTATATAGCGCCTCATTTGGCTAGAGAAGCTTTCATCAAAGCGTTATCTCAACAGATGAGCTCTGGTGCTATGCCTGATGGTATTTTGCTACACGATAAAGCTCAACTAAAGTATATTAATCAAGTACCTCACGCTGACCACAGTGTTTGGTTGCCTATCTTTCTATTGGCGTATTTAAATGAAACAAACGATAAAGATCTATTGCACGCAACAGTGCCATTTAATGACAACAATGATGCTATCCCTGTAGCACAACACATTGAACAAGCGCTCGACCATCTTATTGAAGCTAGAGATCATCGTGAACTGAGCTTGATTGAACAAGGTGACTGGTGTGACCCAATGAACATGGTAGGCCATAAAGGCAAAGGGGTTTCTACTTGGTTAAGCATGGCTACAGCTTATGCAATCGATTGTTGGACAAATATTTGCCAGTACTATTTACCTGCTACGCAACAGAAGCATTTAGATCACTATCGCGATATAGCTAAACGCATAAGAGTTGCAATCAATGAGTACTTTTGGCGAGACAATTGGTATGCACGAGGCCTAACGGATGATGGTAATTTGTTTGGTATCGAGTCAGATCAGGAGGGGCAGATTTACCTGAACGCTCAGTCTTGGGCAATGCTTGCAAATGCCTGTAACAAAGATCAACAGCAAAAAATGCTGACTTATATCGAAGAAAAACTAACAACTCCTTTTGGTGTCATGATGTTAGCTCCCGCATATACAAAAATGCGAGAAGATATAGGCAGGTTGACCCAAAAACATCCAGGTGTTTCAGAAAACGGCTCTGTCTATAATCATGCAGCCGCCTTTTATATTTATAGCTTGTATCAAATTGGCGAAAAACAAAAAGCGTATCAAGCACTAACGCAAATGCTCCCCAACCTTCAAACCGCTGAAAAGACGGGGCAATTACCGGTATTCATTCCAAACTATTATCGTGGTGCGTTTTATCAAATTCCTGAACAGGCTGGACGTTCAAGTCAACTAATACATACAGGAACTGTATCTTGGATATACCGCTGCATCATTGAGGAATTATGCGGTTTAAAAGGAAACAAAGGTGAATTAATGATTTCTCCTCAACTTCCAACCGAATTGGCGCAACTTTCTGGCACCAGGCAATTTATGGGAGCCACCTTCATTTTTAATATTGAAAAACATGCGATTTCCAATATAGAAATACTTATGGATGGTAACAAAATATCAGGGAATATCATTAATGGCGTTATTAAGAACAAGATATATAACTTAGAAATAAGGGTGCCCATTGATGAGTAATCAACACGCCAATTTGATTGTCATTATGGGTGTCAGTGGGAGTGGAAAATCTACCATTGCAGAATTAGTTGCGCAGGACATTGGCGCAGACTTTATCGAGGCAGATGATTTTCATCATGAAGAGAACAAAGCCAATATGAGTAAGAATATCCCACTAACAGACAAACAAAGGTTGTCTTGGGTGATCAGTGTACTTGATGCAGTTTGTCAGCGATTGCAACGAAATGAAAGGTCTGTCGTCCTGGCCTACTCAGGTTTAAAAAAGAAGCACCGTATGATGTTCAAACAACTACCGTACAGAGTTCATTTCTTTTGGCTAAACCCTTGCTCTTTTACCTTAGTAACGAGGTTAAGCGAACGAAAAAATCACTTTGTATCCGCTTCGTTTTTGGAAAGCCAACTGCGAGACTTTGAGTCACCTGAAAGTGACGAGAGTCATATACTATCCATCACTAGCCCAGAAGAAAGCACTGCGATAAAAGAGCTCATCATTGGGACAATCAGTAAATATGAGGTTAGCAAATGAAAAAGCTGCTCATACTGTTATGGGGCGTATCAATAAGTGTCAATGCAACAAATGACAATCCCCCCTCATTTACCGCCAATTACACCAGTCAACCAGTTTTAATCGACGGCTTGGGAAACGAGAAAACTTGGCAAGAAGCCCCTTGGTATGCCATCGACAAAATAATCCTTGGTGAACAACTAAATCCACAAGACTTTAGCGGGCGTTTTCAATTGCTTTGGAACGAACAATACCTCTATATCCACGCAGAGATTCAAGATGATGTCCTTATCGATAAATACGCTTCTCCTATAGACCGTTATTGGGATGATGATTGCTTAGAGATCTTTATAGATGAAGATGATTCAGGAGGAGACCACCTCTACAATTTTAATGCTTTTGCGTATCACGTTGGGTTAGATAACCAAGTAGCAGATATAGGTATTCACCCCTATACCAAAAAACCTATAGCGATGCTCTTTAATGATCATATTAAGAGTGTCTGGAAGAGACAAGAAGTCCCACCGTATAAGATATCTTGGGAGCTAGCAATCAAAGTTTTTGATGATAGTTTTCAAGTAGACGCTCCAGCGCAATCAGTTCATCTGAAGGCAGATAAGATCCTTGGTTTTATGCTTGCTTATTGTGACAACGACGGCAGTGAAAATAGAGAGCATTTCATAGGTTCATCAAACATTACGCCCATTAATGGCGATAAAAACCTTGGCTATAAAACAGCGGATGTTTTTGAAAAACTAATACTAATAAAAAGGGTAAATAATGAAAACTAAATTGGCACTTTCGCTCGTTTGCTGTCTTTCCGTTTTTGGATGCCAGCAATCAGAAAGCAACCCGACAGCACAACAACAAAATCAACCGATTGACTACGCTATACAAAAGAAAACGCGCTTAGAAAATGTTGAAACGAATGTAGCAACAATGCTCGCCAAAATGACGCTGGAAGAGAAAATATCTTTGTTGCACGGCAGTGGTAAGTTCAAAGTCAATGCTATTGAAAGACTCGGCATTCCAGAGCTGTGGTTGTCTGACGGCCCCCATGGTGTGCGTTACGAATTTAAGAATGATGTATGGGAATCTGCCGGTAGAGATGATGATTATGCAACATACTTACCTCATTTAACATCAGTAGCTTCGAGCTGGGATCTAAACATGGCAACCTTACACGGGACGGTACTCGGTGCTGAAGCTCGTGATCGCAAAAAAGACATCATTTTAGGACCCGGTGTTAACTTAGCTAGGACGCCTCTGTACGGCAGAAACTTTGAATACATGGGAGAAGACCCATATTTGGCATCTAAATTAGTCGTACCCGAGGTTAAAGCTATTCAGTCTTTCGATGTTGCCGCAAATGTGAAGCACTACGCGTTGAACAACCAAGAGTTGAATCGCACAGGTGTCAATGCAAAACCAGATGAGAGAACACTTAGAGAAGTTTATTTACCAGTATTTGAAAGTGCTGTTAAGAACGCTGGTGTTTATTCCATCATGGGTGCATACAATGAATACGACGGTACCAATGCAAACCAATCTAAACACTTAGTTAAAGAAATATTAAAAGGCGAATGGGGCTTCGACGGTGTACTCTTAACCGATTGGAACGTCAATATTAATACTTACGACGCCGCCATGAATGGCTTGGATCTGGAAATGGGCACCGAAGCAGGAGGCTACGACAACTATTACTTCGCCAACCCACTCTTGAAACAAGTCAAAGCAGGTAAAATTCCAGAGTCAGTTGTTGATGACAAGGTCAGAAGGATCTTGAGATTAATGTACCGTGTAGGCTTGATGGACGTGCATAGAAAAGCGGGTAGTCGTAATACAAAAGAGCACCAAGTTGCAGCAAGAAAGATTGCTTCAGAGGGTGTCATTTTACTCAAAAATGAAAACCAAACATTACCACTTGATAAAACAAACATCAGAAATGTACTGCTTATTGGTCCAAATACAAATAAAAAACACGGTTTAGGTGGCGGCTCTTCGGAAGTTAAAACACCATACGAAATCACGCCTTTGCAGGGCATTAAAAACGCGTTGGGAAGTGATGTAAACATTACCGTTATGCGTGCTCGATCAGATAAACTATCACCGATAGCAGCAGACTACATTTCGAGTAAACACTGGACAGGTACACCCGCCTGGAATATTGCTTCATACAAAGCTGCAGACCATAAAGAATTAATTGAGGAGTCTTGGTTAGTTAATGCCCACTATGTCTCTGGTGATGAAAACACAAAATACGTATCCATGTCGGCTGATATTAAACCGATCGAATCAGGTATTCATACCTTAAAACTTCAACTAGAAGGTAATGCTCAATTACTCATCAATGATGAAGTTGTTATTAACAAGACAAACAGCACACTAGCGATAATCGAACATCAGATAGCGTTAGAAGCAGGCAAAGAATATGCTTTCAAGTTAGCATATCAAGGGAATAAAGAAGTCATGCTTGGTTGGGACGCACCGGGTGATTTATTCTCAAGCGAAGAAGAATATTTAGCAGCGGCACAAGCAGCAGATACTGTCATTTACTTTGGTGGTTTAAGTCATGGTGATGACAGAGAAGCGATTGACCGCGTAGATATGACCCTTCCGGGGTCTCAAGATGAGGTCATTGCGAAGCTACTGGAAGTTAACCCTAATACTATTGTTTTTATGATTGCTGGTTCGGCAGTTGAAATGCCTTGGCATCAACAAGCAAATACCATTGTTTGGGGCTGGTATGGTGGTATGGAAGCAGGCAATGCCTTTGCGGATGTACTCCTAGGCGATGTGAATCCGGGCGCTAAATTACCAATATCTCTGCCGGCAAAATTAGCGCATACAGCACCTGTAATGTTAGATGATTACAATGCTGAAAAAGTGCTTTACAAAGAAGGTGTATTCATCGGGCACCGTTGGCTAGAGAAGAAAGGCATTAAGCCAATATTTCCATTTGGCCATGGTTTGTCATACACAACCTTTGCTTACAGTAACTTAAAACTATCTAGTCAAACGATGACAACCGGAGAAACGTTAACCGCAACAGTAACGATTAAAAACACAGGAAAAGTAGCGGGAGCAGAGGTAGTACAGCTTTACCTCAGTGATCTGGAAGCAAGTATTGAACGACCAATACACGAATTAAAAGGTTTTACCAAGGTATTCTTGCAGCCAGGAGAAAGTAAAACAGTCAACCTTGAAATTACTGAGCGAGACCTGTCTTTTTGGGACGTTAGCATCAACAACTGGCGAGCTGAAGCTGGTGAATTCGAAATTAAAATTGCTGCATCTTTAGCCGATATTAGGTTGAAAGAATCATTCACATATCAGTAGCAATAGGAGTGGCGGTGGACAATCACCGCCACAATCAGAAAGACAATAGAAATGAGCTCCCTTTTCCTTCTTCACTTTGTAAACCGACATGTCCTTGATGAGCTAACATAACTTGTCGCGTAAGGGCCAATCCAACACCCGAACCATCCCTCTTAGTTGTATAAAAGGGTACAAAAACATTTTTGATAACATCCTCAGGCATTCCACAACCGTTATCCTCTACTTGCAGGATAGGTCGACCTCGCTTATTCAAGTGCGCGCGAATGTTAACTACAGCATCATTTTTTTCAGCCACAGCATGCTCTGCATTTTTGAGCATGTTAATCATACATTGTGACAACATATCTCGATCAAACATTGCCTCTAATGAATGAGGCTCAACATTTATGTTTAGTTGAATACCTTTTTGCAGCCAATCTGCACACACAAGTTGCGTAACTTCTTCCAGCCATTCCTGAATATTCACTTCTGTTTTATTTGGTGGAGGAAGGCGTGTTAGCTGACGATAGCTTGCGACAAAAGACATCAGGCTATCACTACGCTTAGAAACAGTATTCACTGCTTGTGAAACGCTTTCTAGCTCCTCTTTAATTGCGCTGTCTCTCACTTCTTCCGATAGATCATCAACAATATCAACCGCCGTTTTGGCTAAAGAGGCTACAGGTGTGATGCTATTCATAATTTCGTGTGTCAGAACACTGACAAGATCCTGCCAGGCTTGCAATTGCGCAGCATCAAGTTCAGATTGAATGTCTTGTAAACTGACTAATCTTTCTTTTTGCTGTGCAACTATTACTTCCGTTACTGCAACACTTAATTGCTGTTGCATGCCATCAACTTCTACTGTTACTAGTGATTTACCGCCTGGCTTTATATGCTTAATTAATTCAGGAAAATCGGGATTAAAGCGTGTTAGATCTTCCAATCTGACAACAGGATTGGTGCCAAACAGCTTACGAGCATTGTTGTTCCAAAGGGTAATTTCGTCATTAGCAGAGATGCTTAAAAGCGGCACAGGCACGTGCTCTACAACAGCTTTAACATGTCGAAAGCCTTCTTCCTGTTTTAGCCTTGCTTGCTGTAGTTTGTCAAGAATATCTGAGAACACTTTACCTAGCTCATCAAAGCCAGCGCCTAGTTGATTATTATCAAATTTTTGAGAGTAATCTGCATGTCTAGCAGCTTCAAAGAATCGAACTAGCTCCGCATTAGTGCGGGTTACATAGCGAATCAGCTCTACAAGCTGAATCATCAGTATGACACTCATTACCAAAGACGTCGCATGATATCCATCTGCTGTCAGCAACACGGTTAACAATGCCAGCGACAGCATTGCCAACACGGTACGTATAATGACTGACAATGAGAATTGCTTAAAGCCCATGTTTTTCCATCCTTCTATACAGCGCTGCTCGTGTTACACCAAGCTCCTTTGCTGTGTGGCTGATGTTATATTTGTGTTTTCTTAATGCTTGCTCAATTGCACCTTTTTCAATAGCCTCTAGCGTTAAGCCAGCCGTATCGACAACTGTTGCGCAGCTGTCCGGTTCTGGTTTTGGTTTTGTCGGCGCTACCAGTTGAAAATCATCAACACTTAGCTCGCTTTTATTAGACAAGATCACTGCTCTTTCTACAGCATGTCGAAGTGCACGTACATTCCCTGGCCACGCATATGCTTGTAGCGCCTGTTTGGTCTGTTGAGATATGGACAAGTCACTCTTATTGTATTTTCGACCGTATTGATCTAGATAGTGCTCGGTAATTTCAACGATATCTTCGGGTCTATCTCGAAGTGCAGGTAAATTGAGCTCGACGGTATTTAATCTGAAAAGTAAATCTTGTCTAAAGGACATTTCGTCATTTAAACGCGCTTTATCAACGTTGGTCGCAGATATCACTCTAACATCAATAGTGACAGGCTTGTTGCTGCCTACGGGTATCACTTGTCGCTGCTCTAAAGCGGTCAGTAACTTGGCTTGTAAGTGTAGTGGCAGATTACCAATTTCATCCAAGAACAATGTGCCGCCATTTGCCGCTTGAAAAAGACCAACACGATCATGTTGCGCACCTGTGAAAGCACCTTTTTTGTGACCAAATAACTCACTTTCAAATAAGGATTCAGAAATGGCGCCTAAATCTACAGACATAAAGACTTGTTGCGCGCGACTACTATGTTGGTGGATAGCTCTTGCTACTAGCTCTTTACCAGTGCCATTTTCTCCTAGAATGAGGATATTGGCTTCAGTAGGTGCTGCTTTTTCTATTAATTGATGAACCTTGCTCATTGCATTTGAGCTACCAATAATACGTTTTGCATCAGATGAGCTAGCCTGAACCAATGCTTGATTTGTCGCTTTGAGAGACTTTGCTTCCTGTCTTGTTTTGTTTAATGCCAGCGCAGTCGAAACAGTAGCAACCACTTTTTCATTGTGCCAAGGCTTAGCAATGAAATCGGTTGCGCCAAGTTTGATAGCTTCTACAGCAACATCAACGCCGCCGTGAGCTGTGATCATAATGACAATGCTCTCAGGCTTTAACGTTAGTATTTGTCCCAACCAGTAAAAGCCTTGCTCACCAGAGCTTTCGCCAGGTCCAAAGTTCATATCAAGTAAGATCACATCATAGTCTTGTTCCGCTAATAACTTTGGTAATTGCTCTGGTGCATTACAAACACTTACGTCAGTAAACTTTCTCTGTAATAGCAACTTACTTGCTACCAAGATGTCTTGATCATCATCGACGATTAATATATTCGCTGGCTTTTTCATCTTTAAATCCATCATCAAACTGTTCATTAACGTACACCTAGTGTTCATAAACGTACAGTTATTTTTATTCCCAACCACGTAACAAACATTAATCACATTAAAATACAAACACTTAGTTAGTTGGAACGGTTCTTGTAATTGTTTAAGTAGAAAATTTGATGCCAGGTTAATTATGAACAGTGAATTAAAAACCATACCAACAACAAGTGATCAGCCTAAAGCAGGTGCTGGTATGGATAAGAAAATAGAAAGAAAGACACCTATTTGGACCAATAAGTTTGTTGTAGCGGCCCTATTAATTGCGGTGATAGCCATTGCCTACAATAGTTTTGACATGCGTTCGGGTAGAGCACTAGCGATTAACGGTGAGCACATTGTAATTAACGAAGTAAAAATCGGTACGTTTGAAGACTTTATTCCTGTTAGAGGCCGAGTGGCGCCAGCTAAAACCGTTTATTTGGACGCTATAGAAGGCGGGCGCGTTGAAAAAGTATACATAGAAGACGGTACAACGTTAGCAGCAGGTGATTTAATCGTTAAGTTATCTAACACGAGTTTGCAACTAAGTGTCCTAGGCAATGAAGCTAGAGTGGCCGAACAATTGAACAACATGCGTTCAATTGAGCTTAACCTTGAACAAAACAAACTTCGTCATAAAAGCAACATTATTGATATTGAATATCAAATTAAGCGTTTAACTCGCCAGCTTAAAAGAGAGCAAACACTACTACCAACAGGAGCAATCCAGCAATCACAAGTTGACGATACGCTAGATAGCCTAGAGTGGTACAAAAACCGCCTCTCTATCACTAAAGAAAGCCAAGCCTCAGATATAAAAATGCAAGAAGCACAGTTGGCATTTTTGAAAGAAACCGGTGCCAGATTAGAAAGTAACCTTGAACTTTCGAGAAAAAGCTTAGAAAACATGGATGTAAGAGCACCAGTAGCAGGGCAGTTATCTGGATTTAATATCGAAGTTGGACAAAGTATTGGCCGTGGAGAACGCTTGGGTCAACTAGATACACCAAATGACTATAAAGTGACCGCATTTATTGATGAGTTCTATTTGAATCGAGTAGACATAGGCCAAAAAGCGACTTTTGGTGATTACCAATTGGCAATCAAAAAGATCTACCCACAAGTACAAAATGGTCAATTTGAAGTGGATCTAGCCTTTCAAGGTGAACAACCTGACAGCATTCGTCGTGGTCAGAGTGTACAAACTAAATTAACACTTGGCGACGCTAGCCAAGCAAAACTAATAGCTAATGGCGCCTTTTATCAAGATACAAGAGGTAGCTGGGTATTTGTTATCAACCAAGATGGCAGCGAAGCAGTGCGCCGCAATGTAAAGCTAGGCCGTCGCAACAATCAATTTATAGAAGTATTGTCTGGACTAGAAGTGGGTGAGCAAGTGATCACCAGCCCATACAGCAGTTATCTCGACATGCAACGTTTAAAACTAAAAAATTAATAGGACAATAAGATGTTAAAACTACATAACTTAAACCGAGTGTTTCAAACGGACGAAGTAGAAACTTCAGCACTAAACAACGTTAATATCGAGATCGCACAAGGTGAGTTTGTCGCCATTATGGGGCCTTCAGGCTGTGGTAAATCAACGTTACTCAACATCATCGGCATGTTAGACAACCCAAGTTCAGGTCAATATTGGTTTAATGATCAGGACATTGCCAGTTTTAACGAAAAGCAACTTGCAGAGATCAGAAAACAACACGTCGGCTTTATTTTTCAGAACTTCAATTTAATAGATGAGTTAACCGTTGAAGAGAACATCGAATTAGCGCTTTTATACCATAACATTCCGACTAACGAACGTAAGCGCAGAGTAGATGCTGTGATGGATAAAGTGGGTATTGCTCATCGCGCTAAACACATGCCAAGCCAACTCTCTGGTGGTCAACAACAACGTGTAGCTGTTGCTAGAGCAGTAGTAGGCGATCAGAAAGTCATTCTTGCCGATGAACCAACCGGTAACTTAGATAGTGCCCACGGCCAGGAAGTCATGGAAATGCTGCAGGCACTAAACGATGAAGGCACAACCATTATTATGGTAACGCATAGTCCTTCACATGCAGATTTTGCCAAACGTACGATCAACCTGTTTGATGGTGCTGTGGTAACAGAAAACATTAAAGCAGCTTAAGGCAGGGCATATTATGTTTAAGAATTATCTGATCACCGCGTGGCGGAATATCATCAAAAACGGGGTTTTCTCCGTGATTAATATCCTAGGTCTTACCATAGGTTTAATGAGCTGTATCCTGATCATGTTATTTGTTCGTGATGAGTCAGGTTACGACCAATGGCTACCAAATAATGAAAAGCTGGTACGCATGCATACTGCATTTACATCACCTGGACAGCAGTCATTTTTGACAGTTCGCTCCGCAGGAAGAATGATGCAAGCCCTGAAAGACTATGCTTCAGCAGACATTGAAGAGGGCGTACGTATGATTCAATACAATCCTGTTATTCAACATAAAGGTGAGATATTTGAAGAGTCTGCATCTATGGTCGATCCGTCTTTCTTCAACGTCTTTGAATTACCGTTTGTACATGGTGATATTAGTCGTTCATTCAATAAACCAATGGATTTAGTAGTTACAGAAGAAATGGCGAGAAAGTACTTCGGAAAGACTGATGTCATTGGTGAAACCTTAACTTTCTGTTGTGTGAATGATCAAGCAGCTACCTTAGCAATAACGGGTGTAATCAAAGACTTACCAACCAATACACACCTAGACATTAACTTTATCGTGTACCTCAATCCAGCCATGTTTGTTAATGATACAAACGTGCTAAATACATGGACGAGTGTCAACGTCTACACCTATTTCAAATTAAAGTCTGCTGCAACAATAGAAAGTGCACAAGAGCGTGTTACATACTGGTTAAACAACGAAAGTCCACTTGTTGAAATGGCAAAAAATATGCTTGGCGATAAAGCCGAAGGTAAAACGGTTAGCGACTTTGTGAGACTTAAATTGATGTCTGTACCTGACTTACATTTAAAAGCGAAACAAGATGCTGGCAACATGGGTGACATGACAGCAATGGGTGATGAAAATCTGATAAAGACGTTTTCTTGGGTTGCCCTTTTAGTCTTAGTTATCGCCTGCATAAACTTTATGAACTTGGCTACGGCAAAAGCGAGTAAGAGAGCAAAAGAGGTTGCAATGCGCAAAGTACTAGGCGCTTCAAGATCACAGGTCGCTTTTCAATTTTTGAGTGAAGCAATCGCTATTGTCTTACTTGCACTAGCATGTGCTTTAGCATTAGCTGAAGTGGTATTGCCATTTTACAATCAAGTTATTAACAAAGAGCTATCGCTCGTTTTACTCGACGACCCTAAGTTGCTTATATCGCTTGTGTTAGGTTCTACATTTGTTGGTATTCTTGCCGGTATTTATCCTGCATTGTATTTGTCAAAGTTCTTACCTGGCCAAATCTTAAAATCGAGCAAAAGTGCAGAATCAGGCAGCAGCAACAAGCTGCGCTCTAGCTTAGTTGTCTTTCAATTTGCGACATCAATTACATTGGTGATTGCAACGATAGTGGTTTATGGACAAACACTCTATGCCAATAGTGTTGATGTTGGTTATACACACGATAGAAAGTTAGTAATGAATGCAAGAGCAGCGGCAGGAAACTTATCAAGTTTAGAGCAACAATTGCTGAATATACCTGGCATAACAAGTGTTTCATTTTCTTCAGAAGCACCAACACAAGATAACGAAAACAACACTACATATACGTTGGTTGGCACAAATGACCTAGGTGAAAAAGTAGAGTCTCAATTACTTAACTACCACAATATGGGTTATGGTTTTTTTGAAGACTACGACATAAAACCGATCGCGGGTAGAGTATTTGACGAAGCGTTTGGCAGCGACGCCATTGTTCCTAGTGAAAATGGAGAGCCAGGCACTGCTAGCATTGTCCTGAATGAATCTGCCGTGAGAAAGTTTGGTTTCAGCTCACCAGAAAAAGCAATTGGGCAAGTACTACAATCAGGTCGTTTAAGTTTTAATATTATCGGCGTTGTACCAGATATCCACTTCAGATCGATAAAGTTTGGTATCAGAGCAACGGCCTACTCATTAAATCCTCAACGTTTGCGCATTGCTAACATCAGCTACGATAGCCAAAACCCTGCACAGCTAATTGAGCAAATAGACCAAGTATGGAAGCAAGTCGCTCCCATGATGCCTCTTAATATTCAATACTTGAATGAAATGATGGCGGCTCAATACGAAGATGAGTTAACAACTGCAAAGCTATTCTTGGCCTTTTCAATGCTCGCTATCTTAATAGCATGTTTAGGTTTATACGGGCTATCTGCATTTACCGTTGAACGTAGAACAAAAGAGATCGGTATTAGAAAAGTGATGGGTGCTGACGTTGGTGATATCGTTAAACTACTTATCTTCCAGTTTTCAAAACCAGTCCTGTTAGCTAATGTAGTCGCTTGGCCTGTTTCAGCATACTTAATGTTAAATTGGTTGGAAGCCTTTCCATACCGTATTGATAGCTGGTATCTAATACCAATAGCGCTGATCGTGATGCTTGTTTCTTTAAGTATTGCCTGGCTTACGGTCGGTGGCAATGCAGCTAAAGTAGCCAATAGGAATCCTGTGTTAGCACTGCGATACGAATAACAAATAAAGCGGCCATTAGGTCGCTTTTTTTATCTATAGAGGTATGCCAATAACAACTCTAAATCCTTGCCTGTCTGGCAAGTTATTTAACGTGATTTTACCACTGTGCGCTTCAATGATTTCCCGACAGATAGCTAGGCCAATGCCACTACCTTCAGCTTTTGTTGAATAATACGGTGTGAAAGCATGTTGAAGTGCTTCAGCAGCCATTCCTTCACCATCATCTACAATACTGACCATCAATAAGCCATTTTGCTCTGCAATATCAACTTGTACGTGAGTAACTTGCGGTGCTTGCCAAGCGTTTTTAAGCAGGTTGATAAGTACTTGTTCTATTTGTTCTGGATCGATGGTGACCGAAGATTGTTTAAATTTATTGACCAATTCAAACTTATATAGCTGAGCGACTTGCTCTAACAGTTCAAGGATATTTGTTTTTCTCAGTTGTGGTTGCTTTATTTTAGCAAGCTCACTGTAGTCTTTAACAAACGTAGCCAAATGATCAACTCGTTTAGTTATGCCTTTAAAGACTCTTGATAAATTAGCATCATCTTTTTGTTCTGCAATCATATTACCGCTATGGCACATTGAACTAATTGGCGCGAGTGAGTTGTTTAATTCATGATTGATCACGCGAACTACTTTCTTCCAAGTTAGCAGTTCCTGTTTATGTAATTGCTCACTGATAGGTTTAATCAGTACTAATGTATGTTTGCTGCCGTTTAGTTTTAGATTTGAAGATGTCACATGCCAAGCTTGTTTTAAACCTTCTTTATCTTCTATATGTACAATAGTGTCTTGGCTATTTTCTTTGGCCGCGAGAAAGAGTGGTTTAAGCGCAACTAAGTGCCCTTCACTCAAGCTTTGCATTGACTGACCGGCTAAATCTTTTCGACCACCAAAAAATTGCTGCGCGGCTAAATTGGTAAAAACCAAGTCATCTCGATGATTAAAGAGTAGTGTTACCACATTAGCTGCGTTAATCACTTTATCAAGTAGCATTTCTCTTTGATAAAGGTACTGACGCTCTAATCTCAGTTTTTCAATTACTTGGTTAAAAAGAGAAATATGCGACTTAAATAATGATGCGTTAGCTTCTTGTAGCGAAACAGAAAAGTCACCATCATTTAGGCTCTCTAAGCCATGCTGTAGTATCTTAGTTAACTTAAGTTGGTGCTTTCTAAACTGATAAACTAGTACGATGAACCACAATACCAAGGCTAAAGAAACGACTAGGAAAAGTGTTTTGTGGTCTGGCAATAGTATAAGGCAATTGGCAATAAACAATGCCTGTAAAAATATCAGTTTAAGATAGATCATCGGGCTTGCTTATGTTGTATTTTTCGATTCTTCGATATAACGCTTGTCTTGATAACCCCAAGGACTTGGCAGCTCTTTGAATAACCCAATCATTTGTAGTCAAACAATCGGTAATTCTCGTTTTTTCATCTTCTTTTGAAAGTTCACCACCTGCTTGAGCCCCCATATCTAGTGCTGTAACGCTATTTCCTGAAGCAAATACTTGTGCTCTTTTGCAGGCATTTTCCAACTCTCTTACATTACCCGGCCAAGCATAAGAAGTCAGATACTCTATTGCGTCTTTTGTTAATTGATATTCGCCGCCTAAGAAATATTCAGCTAGCAACACAACATCTTGCTCACGTTCAGACAGTGCAGGTAATGCTAGCTCTATGGTATTTAATCGATACAGCAAATCTTCTCTAAAATCGCCTTGAGCAACTGCTTGTTTTAAATCTGCATTGGTTGCGCTTAATACTCTCACATCAACTTTTTGTGTTTGGCTTGAGCCCAACCGTTCAAATTCACCCGTTTGCAATACGCGCAGTAACTTCATTTGCCCAGCTAAAGAAAGATTACCAATTTCATCTAAAAACAGTGTACCGCCATCAGCCGCTTCAAAGCGCCCAATTCTTTTTTCACTAGCGCCAGTGTACGCACCTTTTTCAGCGCCAAAGAGCTCTGCTTCCATTAAGTGCTCAGGTAATGCACCCATATTCACTTTTACAAAGGCTTTATTTGCTCTATCAGAGCGGGCATGAATAAACTCTGCTAGCTTTTCTTTACCGGCGCCATTGGGTCCGCCAATTAATACTCCAAAATCACTTTGACTTACTTTTTCAGCTTGTTGCAGCAATAATTGCATCGCTTCACACTGATGAATAATTTCTACTGTTTTGGCTTTAGCAGCAGCTGTTGGTAGTACTTGAGCATTTGCATATTCAGAAATGAGGTCAACCAACTTTTGATCGTCCCAAGGCTTGGGTAAGTAATCAGCAGCGCCAGCCTTGACCATAGTTACCGCTTGATCAAGAGACGTCCAAGCGGTTAATAAGATGATAGGTAAGTTTGGCTTGTCTTTTTGAATTGCACTAAACAGCGATTGACCTTCAAGGCCTGATGTTTCACCCGCTGAAAAATTCATATCTTGAATAACAATATCTACTACTTTGTTTTGAACAAATAACAAAGCTTGTTTAGCATTATCAGCGAGCAACACTTGATGTCCGTGTAAGGAAAGTAGTAGATCTAAAGCGTCTAAAATATCCGGGTTATCATCAACTACTAGAACCTTAGCCATTTAACTACTTTCCTTATTTTTATTACACGGTTTTGGTGGCAATTACCGGTGGAATTCGGCTAGTTTGCCATGCAGGTAACCAAGTAGCAATGGTGCCAGAAACGAAAATAACTAAACAAGCTAGTAGGTATATTCCTGCCTCAGGTTTACTAATGGCAATTGATTGCGCAAGCAATATGTTGATAGCGTAAACACCGATTAAGCCAAGTAACATACCAAGCGCCGTCAGCAGCCAGTTTTCACTGAAAACATATAGCAATATATCACTCCTAGTAGCACCTAATGCTCGACGAATACCAATAAACTTTTTCTGTTTGGTGATGTGGAATTGAGCATACGCAAAGCTACTTATTGCGGTAACAAATATCATCAATAGACACAACACACCAAACAGCTTAGCCAAACCAATGTCTTGACCATACATCAGCTCCATATGAGAAGAGAAGGTTGACACACTGCGCACATCTCTTTCAGGGTGATTCTTTAAGATGATGTCTTTAATCTTTTCTTGAACCTGCTTCATCATGCCATTTTCAACTTGAATGAAGTAATGGTTAACTCGGTTTGACATGGCTATCGTATAGTTTGAAAAAAACACGTATTGTTTATTGATTGGTTTATTGATGAATACTTTAAAGTCCTCAATAACACCAACAACATGGCCTCTTGCTGTTTGTTGACCAACAGCTGACTGGTCTCCAAACATAGCCTTGGCCAAAGACGCCGTAATCAATATATTTCGATCATCACTTAGGTTGCCTTCCAAGTTGTCTTGATTGGTTAGGTAGCGCCCTTCAAGTAACTTTACACCAAGCGTTTCAACAAGATCTTCAGTACCATAAAACTGTGATGCATACCTTAGCTCCATGTCGAACTGTTCTTGCTCGGGCTTGTTGGCTGCGTGAATGTTGCTGCCCCAACCACCGTATTGAACGGGGGTTTGATTTGCTGGCGCTGCATTAATCACTCCTGGAAGACGTTTTATAGCGTCAATATCTTGTTTCATTACCGAAAGGTAGAAGTCTCTATCAGCGAACGCTTGTGCTGTTGGATAGAAATCTACAACAAGTAAGTTGTCTTGCTTCATGCCTGTTTTTTGCAGCAATTTATCTCTAGCATCCAAAGCCAAGATGCCACTGTTCACAATAAGCGAAAGCGTTAATGTTAGCTGCAGAACTAACAAGCCTGTTGCAAACTTTCTCAAAATAAGTGATTTAAAGAGTGCTTTAAAGTTCATGTTAGTTACCCTATTTTAATTCTGTCGAAATGGTACGGTGATTCACTCTAATGAGTGGATAAAGGTTACTTAAGTTAGTAACAACGACAGCAACAATAACTCCACCTAGCATCACCTTAGGATCTAGGACGGCGATGTTTCTCACCGACGGAATAAAGTTGACGGACATGGTCAAAAACAAGTTAGCTAGCAACAACCCTATCAATCCAGTAAGCAAGCCCAATAAAGTACTTTCGATAACACCTTGTGCCATCAATTGCAGCTTACTCGCGCCGATTGCTCTGCGCAGTCCATGCTCAAATACTGCAGCATGAAGCCTTGCCAGTAATAAACTGCTTGCATTGAAAACACACACAACTAAAAAAAGAATACTGACAATAGCAAATGCTAAAATGCGTTTATCAACAATATTGCGTTCATCAATCCAATCGTTCACATCATGGAGTACATTCAAAATCTTATTTGGATGCTCACCAGCGTCTTTTAATGACTGTGTATAGCCGTCTAAGTAATTTTGAAAAGCCATTTTCTGTTGCGCATCTGACAGCTCTACCCATGCGTGCAAGTAGTAAACATTTCGATCACGAGTATCCGACGCTTTGTACCAAGTATCAGTAGAGGACGACCTACCGTGAATAGGTAAATTTTCATCCAATGCTGTCTCTAAAGGAACAAATATATCGTCAGTAGTGAAGAATGCTTGATTTTCAGTAATATGATAGAAGCGAGGGCGCAGGTGCCACGGCTTTAAAACACCAACAACCTTGTAGTGTTTGCCATTTAACTCAATGCTCCTACCAACCGAGTTACCTCCGCCAAATATGCGATTATTAGCATTGTCACCTAGGACCACCTCAAAACCATTATCTGCCGCAAATGCATTTCCGTACAAAAAGGGGGTGTCAGCCAGTTCAAAGAAACCGTGACTCGTTGCTCGTATTGAAACATTAGTTCTGTCTAAAGAGCTCGATTCTGCATCTCGAATATAGCCACCACTACCAAAGAAAACGGCAGCATTTTTAGCTGATTCGGCTTCTAGTATCTTGCTAGCATCTCTATATCTAAGAATATAGAAAGGCTCTTCATGTGGGTCTGATTGCGGCCATGTATTCATGCTTACATGAAATAAACGGTCACTCTTGTGAGGAATCGGATCACTCATCATCGAGTTGATTAGCGCAATATTGGCACTTAATAGGCCTATGCCTAAAGCAAGTGTGAAAGCAACTAGAGAGTAAAGCAGTTTGGCTCGCTTGAAGTTCTCTAGTGCTAAACGAAGATTATACAGAAACATCTGCAAGCTCCTTATCTTCTGTTGCTACCGTCTGCGTTGGTGCATAAATACCAAAGTCTGAAATCTCACCATCAATAATTTGCACATTTCTGCTGACTTCGCGTGCCTGATCAGGATCGTGAGTTACCATGATGATAGTGCTACCTTCCTGATTTAATTGATGCAAAATTTCCATAACCTGCCTTGCCATCAATGAATCTAAGTTACCGGTAGGCTCATCAGCCAGTAGTATTTTCGGCTCCCCCGCCAGCGCCCTTGCGATTGCAACACGCTGTTGTTGGCCACCAGACAATTGACTAGGTAAATAGTTGGCTCTGGAAGCTAAACCAACCCTTGCAAGCGCTTTTTCAATACGCTGCTTTCTATCTTTTGCAGATAAGCCGCGATAGCGAAGAGGTAAATCAACGTTGTCATATACGCTGTAATCAGGAATAAGGTTATAGTTTTGAAAGATGAAGCCAATTTTTTCATTTCTTAGTTTTGAAAGTTGCTTATCACTTAAACCAGCAACATCAACGCCATCTAACTTAAACTCTCCTTGATCAAAAGTATCGAGCAAGCCTGCAACGTTTAGAAACGTTGACTTTCCAGAGCCTGATGGACCAGTTATAGCCACAAACTCACCTTTCTTAACCTCTAGTGAAAACTCTCTTAACGCGTGCGTTTTAATCGTTTCACTCTGGAATACTCGTGAAATACCTTTCATCGCTAATATTGTTTTAGTCATGTGCTTTCCTTTAGTCTTGTTCTATTTGCAAGTACTGCGCTTGCTCAAATTTTTGATAATCAGAGATGACTATTTCATCTCCTTCTTTTAATCCAGTCACTTCAACGTAATCAACACTTTGTGCACCAATGCTGATAGGTGTTTGCATTGCTAACCCTGTTTGGTCTACAACGTAGGCATAACGCCCGCCTGCGGAGCCAACAAAGGCACCACGCTTAACCTTTAACGTGTCACTTTTGCGTTCAAACTCTATGCGAGCAGTAAGTCTTTGATTTTGTCTTAAGTTTTGATGATCGAGTTTGCTAATTGATGCTTTAACTTGAATCTGGTTGGCGACTATTTCTGGTGAAATGGCAATGATTTCACCTTGCATCGTGACTGCGCCAGATTTGAGTACAACCGGTAAACCAATACCTAACTCGTCAGCGTAAAATTCTGGCACTTCTAGCTGTGCCTCGTACTCTCTTAAATCAACAACAGTAATAAGACCTGTATTTGCTGATACTTTGTCTTTATCCGCCACTAACCAATTTCCGACGATACCGTCAACTGGCGACTGGACTGACAAATCTCTGGTTCTTCTTTCTAATTCCCCTACAACAAAAGCTTGTTTTTTAACACTATATTCTCTCGCTTTTTTCTCGAACGCTAAGCGATCTTTGCTCAAAGCGATACGTTTTTGGGCGTGTTTAAAAAATAGCTCAGCTTCTAATAGCGCGTCTTTTGTTTTTGCATAATCAACTTCTTTGATCACTTTCTTTTCAAATGACAGCTCAGCTCGCTCCATTTCTCTTTTGGCCGCGACAAGTTTTACTTTTGCGGTATCAAGACTACTTTCTAGATCGAGTAATGCTTCTTTATCAGAAAGCTCACCGCGTTCGGCATCAAGCTTTAACTGCGCTAGGCTTGCTTTTTCTTGATCGAGTTGCGATTTAAGCTCTGGGCTAGTTACCACAGCAAGGACATCGCCTTTTGTTACCGTTTGTCCAGGTTTCTTTAGATAACTTACTTGTCCTGATTCAGAAGCGTATAGTTGAGGTGCGTTAGCGGCAATGATACGTCCATTTACAGAGACATCTCTAATCAACTCTCCTCGCTCTACTTTGGCAGTTAAAATGTCGCTGTAATCAACACTAAAGGCACCAGAATGCCAAGCAGTGAAACTTGGCTTTAGATAAAATAAAGCTAACATGCAAATCACCAGTATCATTAGCAGTTTAAACCTGTTTCTACTTAATAACGATTTGCGCTGCGGTTGCAAAAGTTCATCTTGTTTATTAGTACCAGCAATCATGGATGACTTCCTTTAACGAATAATATTAATGATGCAGCAGGTATAGTGCCAAACAAACAAGATATTGATATTTATATAATTTTAACGAGAATCTGCTTTTCGTGTGTGTCCGATCGGACAGTGTTTATGTCCGCTATTGTCCGACTGTCCACCAGATTTATCTGGTGAGTTCTGATAGCGCGTAATTTTTTGATTTAGAATAGGAAAGAGCGAAAATATAGGTCAAAACAAGCAAAGGTTAATCTGCTAGAGAGCATACGAATATGCAAGTCAGAAAAAAAGCCGGCTACTGCCGGCTTAATAGAATTAAGTTGAATTGTTATTCAACAGTAACCGACTTAGCAAGGTTACGAGGTTGATCTACGTCAGTACCTTTAATGATCGCAACATAGTAAGAAAGTAGCTGCAATGGCAACGTGTACACAATAGGAGCGATGATGTCATCACAATGTGGTACATCAATTACTTTCATTGTTTCATCACTTTCAAACTGTGCTTTGCTATCAGCAAAAACGTACATTAAACCGCCACGAGCTCTAACTTCTTCTACATTAGATTTTAGCTTCTCGATTAAGTCATTTTGTGGAGCAACTACAATTACTGGCATCTCAGCATCAATAAGCGCTAATGGGCCATGCTTTAACTCACCAGCTGCATATGCTTCAGCATGTATATATGAGATTTCTTTTAACTTCAGCGCACCTTCCATCGCGATAGGGTATTGATCACCGCGACCTAAAAATAACGCATGATTTTTATCAGCAAAATCTTCAGCTAGAGCTTCAATTGAATCGGCAAGTGCTAGTACTTCGTCTAGCTTATTTGGTAATGTCACTAGAGATTGAGCGATTTCCGTTTGTAAGTCTTCACTCATGTTGTGATGCTTACCAATGGCAAGTGTCATCATCAATAAGCCTACTAACTGAGTAGTAAATGCTTTTGTAGAAGCGACACCTATTTCTGCGCCAGCTTTAGTCATAAATGCTAAGTCTGATTCGCGTACTAATGAAGAACCCGGTACGTTACAAATTGTTAAACTTGCACGGTAGCCTAGCTCTTTAGCCAAGCGAAGTGCAGCTAAAGTATCAGCGGTTTCACCTGACTGGGAAATAGTAACTAATAGTGCATTAGCGGGTACATGTGATTTACGGTAACGGAACTCACTAGCGATTTCGATGTTACAAGAAACACCAGCCATTGATTCTAGCCAATAACGTGCAACCATACCTGAGTGGTAACTCGTACCACATGCTATGATTTGAACATGTTGAATTTCTTTAAAGATATCATCAGCACCAGGACCAAAAGCTTCAATATCTAATTGATTGCCAATTAAACGGCCTTCGAGCGTATTGCGAATAGCTGTTGGTTGCTCGTATGTCTCTTTTAACATGTAGTGACGGTATTCACCTTTATCACCACTGTCTTGGCTAACATCATGCTCTTTTGCTTCACGCTCAACCGCATTACCATCTTTGTCAAATACGGTCACTTCAAAGCGGGTTACTTCAGCAACATCACCTTCTTCTAAGAAAGAGAACTTACGAGTCACTGGAAGTAGGGCAAGCATATCTGAGGCAATAAAATTCTCACCTAAACCATAACCAACAACTAAAGGACTACCAGAACGAGCAACAACAATACGCTCCGGATCGTTTTTGTCCATGACAACAGTTCCGTAAGCACCATCTAACTGCTTAACAGTCGTTTGAAGCGCTGCAAGCAAACTATCAGACGTTTTTAATTCGTGATGAACTAAATGTGCGATAACTTCAGTATCAGTTTCAGATACGAATTCGTAGCCTAAGCTTTGAAGCTTTTCTCTTAATTCTTTGTGATTTTCAATGATGCCATTGTGTACAACTGCAATATTGTCACTTGAAACATGAGGGTGAGCATTGCTTTCACTTGGCGCTCCATGTGTCGCCCAACGAGTGTGCGCAATACCAGTACCACCAGACAAAGGTGAAGCAGACAATGCATCAGCTAACTCTTGAACTTTACCTAGTCGTCTTACACGATTTAATTGGCGATCACCGTCAATTACCGCAACACCAGCTGAATCATAACCTCTATACTCAAGTCGCTTTAAACCTTCGACAAGAATATCGGCTACGTCACGTTGTGCAACAGCGCCTACGATTCCACACATAGGATTTTCCTTTTCTGTTTAGGCTTTAATAAGATTAATGCCTTGTTCTACTAGTTTTTCTTCTACATCAGATGGCATGCCATCGTCCGTAATGAGGGTGTGTATATGTGACCACGGTATTTCTAAGTTCGGTATTTTTCTATTTAATTTTTCCGACTCTACCATCACGATCACTTCTCTTGAGACATCAGCCATCACTTGGCTAAGGCCCAATAATTCATTAAAGGTAGTAGTGCCTCGTTCAATATCAATGCCGTCGGCACCAATAAATAATTGATCAAAATCGTAACTTCTTAGCACACTTTCGGCTGTCTTACCTTGAAAAGACTCAGAATGAGGATCCCAAGTACCACCAGTCATTAATAAAGTAGGTTCATTTTCTAAACCATGCAAATCAGAGGCAATAGCCAGTGAATTAGTCATAACAACTAATCCATTCTTATGACCAAGCTCTTTAGCAAGGGCAGATGTAGTGCTACCACTATCAAGTACGATGCGATTATGATCTCTTACAAGTGTAGCGGCTTTACGAGCTATACTTACCTTTCGTTTCGAAACTTTTTCATTTTTATGATCGATAAGCTCTGTAGGTAGGGGAATAGCACCACCATAGCGACGCAATAAAAGGCCACTGTTCTCCAATGCAGCCAAATCCTTACGAATAGTGACTTCAGACGTATCAAACTTTTTTGCCAGCTGGTCAACACTTACCTCACCATTGTTGTTTAGTTCAGTGATGATAATGTGTCTTCGCTGCTTAGTATTTCTTTTTGTCATTACTTTCGTTTAGCTTTTATAAGTTTCGATTTAAAACTTAGCTATTTAACCAAAAGTACTTAAAAAAGACAATGATTAATTAGAATCTTTAGAAAGGAGAGGGCGATAATGGAGTAATTCTGTATACTCCTTTTTACTTCGGACGACGTCAGCTGCATTTTTTAGCTTAGAAACAAGCTTTTCATCGGCGTGTTTATTGATCGCTATATAGCTAGATTTTCTAGCTCCAGGAGGAATAGCAAAATCAATTTTGTCTTCATGCGTTTGATTTCGTGCGATATAGAAGTTTTTAACTGAGTTGGGATCGGTATAAAGTAGCTCTACTCTTCCTGAATCAAAAAGGGCAATAGATTCCTCTAAAGTGGTAACGATATAAAGCTCTTTATTGAAGCCATTGCGAACCAGTACCTGATGGCTAATAGAACCTCTAACAACAGCTATAGATTTTCCTCTAGGGTGTTCTTTGGTAATGACCGCCGGTTCCCCTTTCTTAAAAACAAAAGTACGAATGAAATCGCTGACTTTGAGCAACCAATGAAATTTTTCTTCTCGCTCGGAAATGCGAGCGATAGAAAATATCAGTGTATTTTATTCACTCAACGATTTGTTATAAGCTCTTTTCCAAGGATAAAATTCGATTTTGGCACTCAGTTTTGCTTCTTTCATTAACATGTTAAAGATGTCAACGGAAGGCCCTTTTGCGATGCCATTTTCTTGATATTGAAGTAACCCTCGTTCTTCTGTAACACCAACGAGAGCTTGAGGACTACTAGCGTTAGCAATAACGCTAGTAGTTAATAATACAATGGTTAGGAAAGTTCTTAAAAAGGGCATCAAGACTTAGTTGGCTTTTGCCAATTGCCAATATTTCTTTGCTTACCTCGGCCAATAGCAAGCTCATTTGCTTCAACGTCTTTAGTAATTGTTGAACCTGCACCTGTTGTAGCGCCTTCACCTATGAATACTGGAGCCACTAATGAACTGTTAGAACCGATAAATGCGTTGTCATCGATAATAGTGCGGAACTTGTTAGCACCGTCGTAGTTACATGTGATGGTACCAGCACCAATATTAGCTTTCTTACCAACTGTAGTATCACCAAGGTAAGTTAGATGACCCGCTTTACTGCCTTCACCAAGTGTCGTCTTCTTCATTTCAACAAAGTTACCAACGTGAGAATCGTTATTCATTGTCGAATCAGGACGAATGCGGGCAAATGGGCCAACTGTACAATCATTACCTATGACAGCGCCTTCAACGATTGTATTAGGTTTGATATGTGTATTTTCACCAACAGTACAGTCTTTTAGTACACAGTTAGGGCCAATACGCACGCCATTAGCTAATACAACTTCACCTTCAAACACACAGTTAACATCGATTTGAACTTCTTGACCGACTAGAATCTTTCCTCGAATGTCGATACGGCTAGGATCTCGTAAACTAGCACCAGCGATCATCAAGTTTTCAGCTTCTCTTAATTGAAAAGCTCTTTCTAAAGCAGCCAATTGAACGCGGTTATTAGCCCCTTCTACTTCAATTTCAGTTTCAGGATGGGCAGTAGCAATCTCTTTACCCTCAGCATGAGCTGCAGCAATGACATCAGTAAGGTAATATTCACCCTGTGCATTATCATTTGATAAGTTACTCAACCAACGTTTTAAATCGCCACCATTTGCTAATAAGATACCTGTATTAGCTTCACTGATAGCTAATTGCTCTGCTGTCGCGTCTTTTTGTTCAACGATGCCAACAACAGAGCCATTATCACGAATAATGCGACCATAACCTGTAGGGTTTGCTAAGTGCACGGTTAGGAGTGCCATACCGCCTTCAGGTTTAGCCTGAATGAGCTGCTCTAAAGTATCTACACGTGTCAGAGGAACATCGCCGTATAGTACAAGCACGTCATCCTCATCCTTAATATGTGGAGAAGCCATATCAACAGCATGTCCTGTGCCTAATTGCTCAGCCTGTTCAACAAACGTTAAGTCCTCACCCTTAATATTGGCTTGTAATACATCTCCACCAAAGCCATAAACAACATATATGTTTTCTGCGTTTAAACAACGAGCAGCATCAATGACATGACCAACCATTGGCTTGTCTGCGATGGTATGAAGTACTTTAGGTAATGATGAACGCATGCGAGTACCTTTACCCGCAGCTAAGATAACAACTGATAGCGACATAGATAATCCGTTAATTTATTATTTATTTAAGGGTGCTTTGATACCATTGTACCGTTGTTTAGCACCATTTTTCCATGATAATGAGATTAAATCTTATTCTCCTTGTAAGATCCCAACTTCTAGGGCTTCAAACCAATCCAAGAAACGTTTTACGTCGTCTCCTTTAAAAATCCGACCATGTTGTGGACACAGCATGTCTATATCAAGTTTACGCGCTCTTTTAACCCAATCATTTTTAGCACTATTCGAAGGCATCCAGCGTTGATGGAATAGTTTCATTTTCTTTGCATGCTCATCAAAATCATCAACAAACATAGGTGCTTCGGCGTGCTCGATAGCAGCCCCAATATCACCCGACATTAATATTTTTGCTTCGGGGTCATATACATTAAAATTGCCCGAAGAATGCAAATAGTGAGCAGGGAAAAAAGTAAGCTTTGTTCTATCCAGTGTCAATTCACTACCGGGATCAGGAATGCCATTAAATGAAATATTATTCATCCCAAAATGACGAATAAAACTCTCCCATAGCCACGGTGAATGTAAAGTGGCATTAGGTAAAGCTTGATCCCATAGGCCTAGAGACGAAATGATATCTGGGTCTTGGTGTGAAGCAAATAAATGAGTTATTTTTTCTATCGGAGCATGCTTAATTATTGCTGATAACATAGCGGGAAAGAGTTCGATGCCACCTGGATCCATCATAAGAACATTATTATTAGTGATAACAACATATTGATTTGTATCGATAATTGAGTCTGGCTTTTCAGGATCTCGCCCTAACACCAACCAACGGTGATGTCCGTCAGAGTATATTTCTATTGCTTTCATTTATGTTCCTGCTTTAAATCAATCACAATCGACAATGAGTCTTCAATTAAAAACTTAATGCCCGACGCTGCTTGTTCTACACTGTCTGCTACACTATCCAGCGAGGCTTGATACTCCACATCTGCTTGAGATGCTTCAACTCTTGCTAGGGTAGTTAATATTTTTGCTGTTCTAAGCTCACCTCTCAGATCAGTGAGGCTCATCACTAGTTGATTTATTTGTCTATTGTAGCTTTGTAATAGCTCAGACTTTAGGTGATTAGTTGCTAGCAAACTAGGCACTAGAGTTTCTATGTAAGATGTTTGTCGGTCACTACGTTCAAATACTTGGTCAAAGCGCACAATTGCTTGTTCAGCTCTGAACATATTAGATGCTGTTTGACTGAGTGCATTAGCAAGCTTGTTGATTTTTTTAGAAGATTTAATAGTCACATTGGCTAGATGATCAATAAAATCGGTTAATGGCTTAAAACCGGATGACTTTTCACCAGCTCTCAGTGCAACAGCTCTTGCATTACTAGAAGTAATTGAAAGCTGCCTAGCGATTAGAGTAGCTTTATAAAGGTGAGCGGAAACCAGTGCAGCTTCCAAAAAGTAATTATTATTGATAGTCGTATTCCAACGTCCATATCAGTCCCATATTCTAGAGTATAGAGACAATTTGAAAGATAGAACGTATCTAGATCAATAAAAATAAAAAAAGGTGGCAAAAGCCACCTTTTTTGTCACTAAAACTTAGTGTTTTAACGCTTAGATTTTCTTTTTAGCTGCTTGGATAACACGTAATTGTGCAACCGCACGAGCTAATTCAGCAGCAACTTCAGCGTAATCCACATCAGTTGAACCTGCGTTCATGTGGTCTTCAGCACGTTGCTTAGCATCAAGCGCAGCTTGTTCGTCAAGGTCGTCAACACGTGTAGCAACGTCAGCTAACACGGTTACGTGGTTAGGTTGAACTTCCAACATACCACCAGAAAGGTAGATAACTTCTTCGTCACCACCTTTCTTAACGATTCTTGCCATACCAGGTTTTAGTGAGGTCAGTAAAGGAGCGTGACCAGGCATAATACCTAATTCACCTTCACTACCAGTGATCTGTAACGCTTCAATGCTACCAGAAAATAGACTTTCTTCCGCACTTACAACATTCAGAGTTACTGTTGTTATAGACATTTTGACCTCCTAATTGGCGACCGTTAGCTTATGCTGCAAGTCGCCAGCCTTCATTACATGTTTTTAGCTTTTTCAGCTGCTTCTTCAATAGAACCAACCATGTAGAAAGCTTGCTCTGGTAAGTCATCGTATTCACCAGCAAGAATACCTTTAAAGCCAGCAATTGTGTCTTTAAGAGATACGTACTTACCAGGTGAACCAGTGAATACCTCAGCAACGAAGAACGGTTGAGATAAGAAACGCTGGATCTTACGAGCACGGTCTACAGTTTGCTTATCTTCTTCAGAAAGCTCGTCCATACCTAAGATTGCGATGATATCTTTTAGTTCTTTGTAACGTTGTAATACTGATTGAACGCCACGTGCAATTTCATAGTGCTCTTGACCAACTACCAGTGGATCAAGTTGACGTGATGTTGAATCTAGTGGATCGATTGCTGGGTAAATACCTAATTCAGCAATTGAACGTGAAAGTACAACTGTTGCATCTAAGTGAGCGAATGTTGTCGCTGGAGATGGATCCGTCAAGTCATCCGCAGGTACGTATACCGCTTGGATTGAAGTGATTGAACCTTTCTTAGTTGACGTAATACGCTCTTGAAGGATACCCATTTCTTCAGCAAGAGTAGGTTGGTAACCTACCGCAGAAGGCATACGACCTAGAAGTGCAGATACCTCAGTACCAGCTAGTGTGTAACGGTAGATGTTATCAACGAAGAAAAGAACGTCACGACCTTCGTCACGGAACTTCTCAGCCATTGTCAAACCAGTCATAGCAACACGTAAACGGTTACCCGGTGGCTCGTTCATCTGACCGTAAACAAGCGCTACTTTATCAAGTACGTTTGAATCGTTCATTTCATGGTAGAAATCGTTACCCTCACGAGTACGCTCACCAACACCAGCGAATACAGAGTAACCACTGTGCTCGATCGCGATGTTACGGATAAGTTCCATCATGTTAACGGTTTTACCAACACCAGCACCACCGAATAAACCAACTTTACCACCCTTAGCGAATGGACATACTAAGTCGATTACTTTGATACCAGTTTCTAATAATTCGTTTGAAGCTGCTTGCTCTTCATAAGAAGGAGCTTCACGGTGAATTGACCATTTCTCTTGCTCGCCCACTGGACCAGCTTCGTCAATTGGTTCACCTAAAACGTTCATAATACGACCCAAAGTTTCAGTACCTACTGGAACTTGGATTGCATTGCCTGTATTTACTACGTTCAGACCACGACGCAAACCGTCTGAAGAACCCATAGCGATGGCACGAACTACGCCACCACCTAACTGCTGTTGTACTTCTAGTACTAAGCCGTTAAGGTCACCTTCGGTTACATTTAATGCGTCATATACCTGAGGTACAGCATCTTGTGGAAACTCAACATCCACAACTGCGCCAATGATTTGGACGACTTTACCTGTACTCATGTTAATTCCTCTTAAAAATTAAACCTTGCCTACACCGCTGCTGCACCAGCAACAATCTCACTCAATTCTTGAGTAATGCTTGCTTGACGCGCTTTGTTGTATACCAATTGTAAGTTGTCAATTAGGTCACCGGCATTATCTGTTGCCGCCTTCATTGCAACCATTCGAGCTGCTTGCTCACATGCGAGGTTTTCAACCACGCCTTGGTAAACCTGAGACTCTGTGTAACGAACTAATAACGTCTCAAGTAATGTTTGAGCGTCTGGTTCGTACAAGTAGTCCCAACGATGCTTAATTTGGTCATCGTCTGACTTAGGCAAAGGTAAAAGTTGATCGATTGTCGGCTGTTGCGTCATTGTATTAACAAACTTGTTATATACAACGTACAACTTATCTATTTCGCCATTGTCATAAGCTGTCAGCATTACTTTTACAGAACCGATAAGGTCTGTTACTGACGGATTATCACCTAAACCAGAAACCTGTGAAGTGATGTTAGAGCCTAGGCTGTTGAAAAAAGCAGTTGCTTTTGAACCAACAATACCAAAGTCTACTTCAACACCGTTCTTCTGATACTCTGCAGCTTCAGATAGAACTTTCTTAAATAAGTTAATATTTAAGCCACCACACAAACCACGGTCTGTAGAGACGACAATATAGCCTACGCGCTTAACTTCACGCTCTTCCATGTAAGGATGGCGATATTCTAAGTTACCTAGCGCGATGTGACCGATCACATTTCGCATATTTTCAGCGTATGGACGAGAGGCAGCCATAGCATCTTGCGCTTTACGCATTTTACTGGCTGCAACCATTTCCATCGCGCTGGTGATCTTCTGTGTATTTTGTACACTTCCAATCTTCGATTTTATCTCTTTAGCGCCGGACATGACTATTCTCTCCGAAAAGGTTAACTAATTACCAAGTTTGCGTCGACTTGAATGACTCAAGTGCTTCAGCTAAACCTGATTCGATATCTTTATCGTAGTTACCGCTTTCGTTGATCTTAGCCATCAACTCAGCTTTCTCACTGTTTACGTAGCTATGTAACGCCGCTTCAAAATCAGTGATTTTGTTTAATTCTACGTCGTTTAAGTAGCCTTTCTCAGCTGCGAATAAAGATACAGCTGTTTCAGCAACAGATAGAGGGCTGAATTGCTTTTGCTTCATCAATTCAGTAACGCGCTGACCGTGCTCTAATTGTGCACGTGTAGCATCGTCAAGGTCAGAAGCAAACTGAGCGAATGCAGCAAGCTCACGGTATTGAGCAAGTGCTAAACGGATACCACCACCAAGTTTCTTGATGATTTTCGTTTGCGCCGCACCACCAACACGAGATACTGATAGACCAGCGTTAACAGCTGGACGGATACCTGCGTTGAATAAGTCAGTTTCTAGGAAGATCTGACCATCAGTAATCGAGATTACGTTAGTTGGTACGAATGCAGATACGTCACCCGCTTGCGTTTCAATGATTGGTAAAGCTGTTAATGAACCAGTTTGGCCTTTAACTTCACCGTTAGTGAAACGTTCAACATATTCTTCGTTAACACGAGCAGCACGTTCTAGTAAACGTGAGTGCAAGTAGAAAACGTCACCTGGGTAAGCTTCACGACCTGGTGGACGACGTAATAGCAATGAGATTTGACGGTAAGCAACAGCTTGCTTAGATAAATCATCATATACGATTAGTGAGTCTTCACCGCGGTCACGGAAGTATTCACCCATAGCACAACCTGAGTAAGGTGCTAAGTATTGAAGTGCAGCAGCTTCAGAAGCTGAAGCAACAACAACGATAGTGTTTTCTAACGCGCCGTGCTCTTCTAAGTTACGTACAACGTTAGCTACAGTAGAAGCTTTCTGACCGATTGCTACGTATACACACTTAATACCAGTGTTTTTCTGGTTGATAATTGCATCTAATGCGATCGCAGATTTACCGATTTGACGGTCACCGATGATAAGCTCACGCTGACCACGACCGATTGGAATCATTGAGTCAATTGACTTGATACCAGTTTGTACTGGTTGGTCAACTGATTTACGATCGATAACACCTGGTGCAACAACTTCTACTGGAGAGAAGCCATCGTTGTCGATTGGGCCTTTACCATCAATCGGCTCACCTAATGTGTTTACTACGCGACCTAAAAGGCCACGACCTACTGGTACTTCCAAAATACGGCCAGTACCTTTTACTTTAACGCCTTCAGCAAGGTCCGCGTAAGGACCCATTACTACCGCACCTACCGAATCACGGTCAAGGTTTAACGCGATAGCGTAGCGGTTACCAGGAAGTTCGATCATCTCACCTTGCATTACGTCTGCAAGACCGTGGATGCGAATGATACCGTCTGTTACAGAAACGATAGTACCTTCATTACGAGCTTCGCTGACAACGTCAAACTGTTCAATTCTATTTTTGATCAGTTCAGCGATTTCAGTGGAATTCAGTTGCATGCTCTGTTCCCCGTTATGATTGCATTGTTGTTGCTAGGCGGTTCAATTTACCTCGAACTGAACCATCAATTACCATATCACCAGCTTTGATGATAAGGCCTGATACTACACTAGTATCAACAACACAATTGAGCTTAACTTTACGTGCCAAACGCTTTTCAAGCGCGGCGCTTAATGTATTTTGTTGATCAGCTGCTAATTCAACAGCTGAAGTTACATCCACAGTGATTTCTTTATCGTATTCAGCTTTTAATTCACCGAATAACTCAACCACTTGTGGTAGCACCAACAAGCGTTCGTTTTCTGCCATCACCTTAATAAGGTTTTGGCCGTTGCCATTTAACTGGTCGTCACATACCTTTAAGAACAAATCTTGTGCTTGTTCTACCGATACGCCGCCAGAAAGGAAGCTAGTCATCGTTTCGTTTTTCGAAACTTCTGCTGCAAACACTAACATTTCATGCCAGTTATCTACCGCACCTGCTTCAACAGCATAGTCGAACGCCGCTTTAGCGTAGGGACGAGCGATTGTTGTCAATTCAGACATGCTCTATACCCTCTTAAAGTTCAGCTACTAGTTTATCTAAGATGTCGCTGTGAGCAGCGGCATCAATTGAACGCTCGAGAATTTTCTCTGCACCAGCTACAGCAAGAACAGCTACTTGTTTACGTAACTCTTCTTTAGCACGGTTGCGCTCAGACTCAATTTCAGCATGACCAGCAGAAATGATTTTCTCTTTTTCTGCTTGTGCTTTATCAGCTGCTTCTTCAATTAATTGCGCTTCACGCTTTTTAGCCGCTTCAATGATTTCAGCAGCTTGCGCTTTAGCTTCTTTTAATTGTGCCGTTGCTTTTTCTTGAGCAAGCTCAAGATCTTTAGCAGCACGGTCTGAAGCAGCTAAGCCGTCAGCAATGGTCTTCTGACGAGCTTCGATAGCACCAATAAGTGGTGGCCATACGAATTTCATACAGAAAACAACAAATACGACAAATGCAATCATTTCGGTTACGAAAGTGATATTTACGTTCATTTGTGTACCTCCTATTATTTAAACAGTTAAAAAAGACTTTTCAGTTAATTAGCCGATTTTAACGAATAGGATGTATAGACCCATTGCTACACCGATGATTGCGATCGCATCGATTAGACCAGCAACGATGAACATTTTTACTTGTAACTGTGGTGCTAGTTCAGGTTGACGAGCAGCAGATTCTAAGAACTTACCACCTAAAAGACCGAAACCAATCGCTGTACCAAGTGCACCTAAGCCGATTAATAAAGCTGCAGCTACGTATAGTAAACCTAAGTTTTCCATATTTATCTCCGATATTTAAATTAAAATTAAAAGTTAAAAATTAAATTTTTTAGTTTGGGGCATCCTGCCCACAGTCTCTTGGCTAGCTATAAGCCATTTCCCTTAAATCACCAAGAGACTAGTGATCTTCGTGCGCTAAGCTCAAGTAAACGATCGTTAGCGTCATGAATATGAATGCTTGTAATGGAATTACTAACAAGTGGAACGCAGCCCATAAGAAATGCGGACCAAAGATTTGCCATACACCCATTGTTGCAATCAAGATAAAGATCAACTCACCAGCGTATAAGTTACCAAATAGACGAAGTGCTAAAGATAACGGACGAGCTAGAAGTGTTACGATCTCTAATACAAAGTTCAATGGATATAGTGTCCAATGACCAAATGGTTGTGTGCTTAGCTCTTTAATGAAGCCGCCAACACCTTTAACCTTGATTGAGTAGTAAATAATTAACCAGAATACACCTAATGCTAATGCCAACGTCATGTTGATATCAGTAGTAGGAACAGACTTAATGTAATTAATGCCGATTAAACCAGCTAATGTAGGGATTAAGTCAACTGGTACCCAGTCCATCGCGTTCATTAACAATACCCATACAAAGATAGTTAATGAAAGAGGAGCAATGACAGGGTTTTTACCGTGGAAAGTACTCTTAACACTGTCGTCAACGAACTCAACGATCATTTCAACAGCACATTGTAGTTTTCCTGGTACGCCTGTTTCAGCTTTCTTTGCAACAGAACGGAAGATGAGTAAGAACACCAAACCTAAGAATACTGACCACCCTAATGTATCAACGTGTAGTGTCCAGAAACCAGCGTCAGCACAACTTTTGTTGAACGCAACACTGCCATCTACCATACACATTTTAGCATTAGTCAAATGGTGTCCAATATACTCTTGGCTGGTAATTTCAGCACCTGAAGCCATATTTTAGTCCTAATGATTAAAGTTAAAATTTAAAATTTTTAAAAATATTGGTGTTAGTAACGGCACAGCCACTACCAAACATAAAGCTCCAAAAAAGGGCAACGGAATGATCACTAAAAATTTCAAGGCTAGTGCAAGTAAAAGCGCCGTTAATCCCAATTTTAATTTGACGCCACTAAAGAAAGACTGCATGACTTCCCTTGACGCCCGTGCACCTGCATAGCGAAAAGCTTTAAATGCAAACACACAATTGGGGATTATCCCGACTACGCCACCAGCTAATACTGATTGCGCGTGAGCTAACCCCCAAACAAAATACGTTATTGCTGCACAAGTTAATACGGCAAGAGTCATGATTAAAAGTTGTATCAACGCGAGCTTTCTACCCACTTGGGTTAATACATTTTTTTGCCTGTTAAACAAACAACTCTCCAAACGAAAAACTTCGTATAACTTATGCCTTTTTCAAGCTCTTTTTTGGGCTCAGAAAAAGGTGACGCAAGTATACTGAATTACAGTTTTATTGCAACAAAAGAGGGCATTTGTTGCCCTCTTTTGTTAAGAATATCTATTATTGATGAAAGAAATGAGTAATGAAGGTTAAAAAGATCCGAATCTGGTTACAATTCCATCAAGTTCGTCAAGGCTAGTATACGATATAACAAGCTTTCCTTTGCCTTTCTTGTTATGTGAAATTTGAACTTGAGAACCAAATTTTTCTGATAGGCTTTGTTCAAGTGCTTTAGTATCAGGGTCTTTCTCTTTAGTGACTTTTTCTTTTGCAGGCTCTTGAATCTTCTTGATTAGCGCTTCAGTTTCACGAACATTTAAATCTTTAGCAACTACAGTGCGAGCTGTTGTTGTTTGTAAATCGTCTTCCAACGCTAAAAGCGCACGAGCATGGCCCATCTCAATATCACCATATTCAAGCATTTTCTTAACGTCATCATTAAGATTGTTTAAACGCAATAGGTTGGTCACAGTCGTTCTCGACTTACCAACAGCTTCAGCAACTTCTTGATGTGTTAATTCAAATTCGTTGATTAATCGTTCTAAGGCGATAGCTTCTTCCATCGCATTTAGGTCTTCACGTTGAATATTCTCGATAAGTGCGATTGCGACAGCCGCTTCATCAGGCACTTCTTTAATCAAACAAGGAACAACATCTAACTCTGCTAACTGTGCGGCACGCCAACGACGTTCACCCGCGATAATCTCAAATGTATTTTCAGAAACAGGGCGAACAACGATTGGCTGAATAATACCTTGCGCTTTAATTGAACTAGACAGTTCTTCTAAAGCTTCTTCAGACATATCTTTACGAGGTTGATATTTGCCTGGTTGCAGTTGTTCAATAGGTAATTTTTGAAGTTCACTAGCAGGTGCGCTAGCGTCGCTAGTTTCCGATAGTGAATTCTCACCAATCACTTCAGCTAATGCTTCATCTTCAGATTTACGTGGTGCATTAGTTAATAATGCGTCTAAACCGCGGCCTAAACCTCTACGTTTTGAAGGGCTCATAATTTATATAACTCCAATTATTGGCCCGCGGCCTGTGCTTTTCTTTCTTTGATTTCTTGGTCTGTACGACGAATAACTTCACCAGCAAGTGCTAAGTATGCTTTAGCACCAGTAGAAGATTTATCATAGTACATTGCTGGTGCACCAAAACTTGGTGCTTCAGCTAATCGAACATTACGTGGAATAACCGTTCTATAGACTTTATCACCAAAATGACGCTTCAACTGTTCAGAAACATCGTTTGCTAATCGATTACGAGGATCATACATGGTTCTCAAGATCCCTTCGATATGTAAATTGCCATTAACAACTGAAGTTAACTGTGAAATTGTATCCATCAACGCAGTTAGCCCTTCAAGTGCATAATATTCACACTGCATAGGCACTAAAACAGAATCAGCGGCGGTCATCGCATTAACCGTCAACATGTTAAGTGAAGGAGGGCAATCGATAATGATAAAATCGTACGATTTTCTAATAGGTGCGAGTGCGTTCTTAAGCCTTTGCTCTCTTGCGAAGACTTCCATCAATTTAATTTCAGCAGCAGTAACATCAGTATTGGCTGCGATTAAATCATAAACGCCTGATGTGTCTTTACAAACGACTTCATCAAAGGGCTTTTCGTCGATAAGTAATTCGTAACAGGTAGCTGGTACTTCATACTTATCAATGCCACTACCCATAGTAGCGTTGCCTTGTGGATCTAAATCGATTAATAAAACTTTTCTTTTTGTCGCTGCAATTGAAGCAGCTAGATTAACAGCAGTCGTTGTTTTACCAACACCGCCTTTTTGATTTGCAACAGCAATGATTTTTCCCACAAGAACCTCAAAATATCGTTTTTGTTATCGCTGATGATAAATAGGACAGAAAACTACTACAGAAACTATCTATTCAGCTATTTTTTTTAGTTCAATCAAATGCCTTTCACCAATGAGTGACGGCACCAAAATTTCGTGACTTTTCACCATAACAATTGATTCGGGTAATTGCTGAAGTTCGTCAGCTGGATATTGGCCCTTTAACGCATAAAAACGTCCTTGCTCAATTGCTGTTAAATGGTGACACCAATTGACCATATCTTCAAGTGACGCAAACGCGCGGCTGAGGACACCATCAAATGGTACTTCCGGTTGAAACTCTTCAACACGAGATTTAACAGGCGTAACATTTTCTAATTTTAGTTGAAAAACAACCTGCCTTAAAAATGTAATTCGCTTGCCTAAGCTATCTAATAATACAAAATTTCTTTCAGGAAACAAAATGGCAAGTGGAATTCCTGGCAAACCAGGACCGGTGCCCACATCGATAAAACTATTCCCTTCTAAACACTGACCAACCATCAAGCTATCCATAATATGTTTTACTAACATATCACTAGGATTGCGAACAGAAGTTAAGTTGTACGCTTTGTTCCACTTAGCAAGCAGCTCTACATACGCGATTAATTGATCAACTTGCTGTTTCGTAACATTTAACTCTGTTTTAGCAAGTAGTGTGTTTAATTCTTCTTTTAACGACATGAAAAATCCAGTTTAAGCAGACTTGCGAAGCAAACCATGCTTTTTCAAATAAACTAATAACAATGAAATTGCAGCAGGTGTAATACCTGAAATTCGTGAAGCTTTACCAATGGTCTCTGGTTTAGCGTCTTTTAATTTTGCCACGACTTCGTTTGACAAGCCAGAGATCTGCCCATAATCAAATTCAGTAGGGATAAGCGTATTTTCATGACGCTTTTTCTTTTCAATGTCATCTAACTGGCGATCGATGTAACCAGCGTATTTGATTTGAATTTCTATTTGTTCAGCTGCTTGAACATCTGAAGTGCCAGGGCCGAGAGATTCAATTTTCATTAAATCTTCATAACGAACTTCAGGACGTCGAATCAGATCTTCTAAACTAGCTTCACGACTAATAGGCGTTTTAACTAAGTCATTTACTTGTGGCGTTGCAACGTGATCTTTTTGGATCCAAGTTGATTTTAGACGTTGACGTTCAAGTTCAATGTTTTCCATTTTCTCATTGAAACGTTGCCATCTAGCATCGTCTACAAGACCTAAATTACGACCAATCTCTGTTAAACGAATATCAGCGTTGTCTTCACGAAGTAATAAACGATATTCTGCACGAGAAGTGAACATACGGTACGGCTCTTTCGTGCCAAGCGTCGCAAGATCATCAATCAATACACCCATGTATGCTTGATCACGGCCAAGTACTAATTCGTCTTTTCCTTGGACGCGCGCCGCAGCGTTAGTTGCGGCAACTAGACCTTGGGCACCTGCTTCCTCATAACCCGTAGTGCCGTTGATTTGACCGGCAAAATATAAGTTGCTAACAAACTTACTTTCTAGTGTTTGTTTTAAGTCTCTCGGATCAAAGAAGTCGTATTCAATTGCGTAGCCTGGTCGAGTGATATGGGCATTCTCAAAACCTTTGATCGATCTAACAAGATCCATTTGTACATCAAAAGGTAAGCTAGTTGAAATACCGTTTGGATAAACTTCGTGTGTAGTTAATCCTTCTGGTTCAACAAAAATTTGATGAGAAACCTTATCCGCAAAACGAGTAATTTTATCTTCAATAGAAGGGCAGTAGCGTGGGCCGACACCTTCAATAACACCTGTATACATCGGAGAACGGTTTAAACCATTGCGAATAATTTCATGTGTCTTTTCATTAGTATGGGTGATGTAACAAGGGATCTGTTCAGGATGATCATCTAGCGATCCCATAAATGAAAACACTGGACGAGGTGTATCACCAGGTTGTGCCTCCATCACAGAGAAATCAAGGGTTCTAGCGTCTAATCGTGGAGGTGTTCCCGTTTTTAAACGATCCATTCTAAATGGCATGTCACGTAAACGATCAGCCAAATTAACGCTAGCTGGATCACCTGCACGACCACCTTGATAGTTGTTTAGCCCAATGTGAATCTGTCCTGCAAGGAAAGTTCCAACAGTAAGTACAACCGTTTTACCTTTAAACTTCAGGCCCATTTGTGTTGATACCCCGATCACTTGATCGTTTTCTAAGATCAAGTCGTCACAAGGTTGTTGGAAAATAGTTAGATTTTCTTGATTTTCTAAGTGGTTACGAACAAAAGAACGGTATAAAACACGATCCGCTTGTGCTCTTGTAGCACGTACAGCAGGACCTTTACTTGCGTTTAATGTTCTAAATTGGATCGCCGCGTGATCAATAGCCGTAGCCATCAAGCCACCAAGCGCGTCAATTTCTTTAACTAAATGTCCTTTACCAATACCACCAATAGCTGGATTACATGACATTTGTCCTAATGTATCAATATTGTGTGTAAGTAATAATGTTTTGCAACCCATACGAGCAGAAGCCAGCGCAGCTTCAGTTCCTGCATGTCCACCACCAACAACTATTACGTCAAAAGAATCTTGATACCACATTAAAGTAAGACCTCTGTATGCAACCAAAAATTTAAGGGCGGGTATTTTACCTATTTTTAGCCTGAAGGGGAATGATCAATTTGATAAAAAGATCAGGGGACGATCCTTAATAAAATATAAAGATCTATATAAAGATCTTATTATTATTACTTATTAAGATCGAGGTTTTCTGTTGATAAGTGGTTTTTTTCTTTGTTAATCAATGCTTAAAGTAAGATCATTTACTGTGATCAAACTTTGATCTATTAGCAAATAAGCTTTGATCAAAATGGCTGTTTATCCACAGGTGAGATCTAATTAATTTTTGTAAACTGAATAATAAAGGGAAATTAATAGTTTTTACCCAAAGTTATCCACTATATGTATTTTTTAGCATTGTAATTGTGGATAACGTATGGGTAAGCTTTTTATAAGTGATCGTTTAGATCGCTTATCCATTCTTGAGCGTGATCTTCTGGATCGATATCTTGTTGCATATCGATATACAGTGGAGCTTTAATGTTATTGCAACCTTTTGTATTTAATAGGTTATTTATGTTTTTTGCAGCACAACAAAAGGTGTCGTAGCTAGAATCACCAACACCTATGATCAGGGATTTTAATGTTGATAGATCTTGATCGTCATTTTTTAGATCTGTTGCGAAACTGATGAAGTTATCTGGATAATCGCCAGCACCGTGAGTAGATGTGCAGATCAGCCAAATGTCACTTTCTTTTGATATTTCTTCAAAATTGGGCTGTAAATGAAGGCTTGTAGTGTGTCCCAAAGCTTGCAATGTTTCTTCACAAGCTTCTGCAACATACTCTGTTCCGCCGAGCATGCTGCCAACAATGATGTCTATTTTTGCCATAATTTCTTATTTTCCTATACAGAAAGTAAAGTTTCTATTAAATACAGCAATTTACTGTAATACTGGTGGGCCATTAGCGGCCCAGTGCCAGATAAGAAAATCTAATTAAAAGAAATTTTCTCTAATTTCCAACTTTATCTTTCTTTACTTTGTTTTCCTGATCATCCTTTCGATCTTAGATCGCGATTTAGATGATCTACCTTTTCTTTAGCGTAGGATTGTACTTCCTTTGTTGTCATTACTCTATTACTTAGAAGCCAGCTATCGATTTCTTCGCGAGAGAAATAGATCTTTTTACCACACGGTTTGCAGTAGGGAATCTGTTTGGCATGAGTTAGCTTATATAAGTAACCTTTACTTAAGCCTGTATACTCCACGCATTCATCAAAAGTGAGTACTGTTTTTATACTTAAAGTAACTTTATGAAATTCATGCTTTATTAGAGCTTCAATGCTCAAGCCTTCCTGATTTATTTGCTTATCAGTAGTAAAATTTTCTACTTCGTTTACTTCTAAAGAGGTCAGGTTATCATCTTGATCTTCTAGAAAGCTTGGGATATTGGGAATTTGGGAAACCATAATTTATTCAACCTCTTATGCTTGGGATACTTTCTTGGGAAAGTCAATATTTAGGGATAACTCAGCGCAAATACGCTGAGGGTAGATTTTGTAATACCGTTCTTGTTTACAAGCTTCACCTGACAGCGCAGGCTTTACTTTAAATGTTCCACGGCTGCTTTCATTGGTTTGGAGCCATTCCTTTTTGGCAAGTAGTGCTGATAGCTGGAGTACTTTACGGGCGTTGGCTTGTTTTAACCCGTATGCGTTTTTAAAACTGTCTCTAGTTATAAACCAGGCAAGCTCATGATTTTCATATTTCCAATAGCCAGCAAGATCTGGAGTAAGTTCTTTTCCTGGCAATGTTAACCTCTTATTCCATGTTTCTATAGCGAAAGGAGTTTTACGAATAATTAGTTCTTCTTCTGCATCACCTTTAAAGCCTCTGGCAGATATCCAACATTGAACCATTTCATAAACAGCACTTTCAGCTTCTCCTTTTACCCAAGGAAGTAGATTGAATTGGATGGCTAATTCTCCAGCTATTGCCAACAAAGCAAATCTATCTAGTGCATATCCTACCTGGTTACCAGCTTGTTCAATATTCCATTTATCCTTAATTTCTTTTAATTTTGGTTTTAGGAATTCATTAATATTTGGAATACTGCATAATTTAGCAAGCCACGGTTGTATGAGTGTGCCATGATTATTTTTTACCCTCTCTGGTAGCTCTTTTGCGAAGTCTTCTGACGAGTCAAAGTTATGAAGATAGTCAAAGGCGCCAAATTTACGAATGATTGGAATTTCATTAAATCTTATTAGCTGACCTGCTTTTGGTTCCTTTTTCAATTTAGCCAGCATTTCATCTAGGCCTACTTCACCATTACTAAGAAACAATAGCTTCCATCTATTTCTTTTAGCTAATGAACCATCTTGATTACTACGGATTTTGGATACACCATTTGATAGCATGTAAATTGCCTTGTCGACATCTTCAGGTTCGGCTTGATGTAATTCATCTAGTCCTAAAAACATGTCATTACGGCAAGTAGCAAGTGCTTCTAACCCGTTTGTTGTTGAGCGCCACGTAACCCAAAAACTTTCATCTGAATACACACTAGCTGCAACAGTTAAAGAAGTGGATTTACCTGTTTTAGAACTACCAACTAAGTGAAATCCGCTGCTATCCCATGACAACCAATGGATAAGAGGGGCAGCTAATGCAGTACAAACAGAAAATATAAGTACAGGGTTATATCGACACAAAGTTCCGACTTGCTCTTTCCAGCTATCAAGAGAACCAGAAACTGAGAGTTGTTCTGCATTGTCTGGCCCCGAAAATAGTACATTTTCATCGCCATTATTTATTGTCCATTCAGGAGTAACAAAATTCTTATCTAACCACCCTGTAGTATCAGAACAGATTGCATGTTCAGCAACTTTACTCTCTATTAAAAAGCAAAGTATTTTGTCCCAACTATTTCTCTTAGGTGAAATTTCAAATCCAGTTCTACGTAAATGCTGTCGTAGTCTTTTGGCTGAATATTCGTCAATTTCTTCCATAGGAAGCACTTTTTGAAAGGTGTTTCCAACAATATTTTTCCACTCTATCAATAAGCCAAAACTGTTCCTTTTGGCTTTATCTGACACAATAGCTTTAACTTTGATAGGACCTGATAGCTTAATTGGCACAGAGTCATGCCTGATCTCATATAAACCATCATTTCTCGATTCGTACATCTTTTTTCCCCGACGAAAAGTCAACTAGCAACTTTCTTTTGTTTTACTTTTGTTTTCTCAGGAGTATTTACGCATGTGTAATATGGCAATGTCCTGAAAAAGCTAGGGGAAGATAAAGGGGGTTTTTTTAGCTACAACTAAAGGGGGATAGCGGATACTTGATTAATTGTTGTTCAATACAATTCGGCATGCCGAATTTTTGTGTTGCCTTGTATTGTTTTTGTTCAATTTGGCCATAAGTCTATAAAAACTATGAATGAAAGGAAATTATATGGACAAGAAGATAGTGGCAACAGCACCCGCAGATAAATGGTTTTTTTACCATAGTGACCATGTTGATGGGAGTAAAGAATTGATTTTTCACAGAGTTGCTGTTTGGGCTTCTTATGATACTGGTGAGACGATAGGACTTGTAGGAGTCAATTTAAAAGCGAGCGAAGGTCAGAGGCTGGTTGCACCGCCACCTATAGATGGTGGTTATATTCATTGGGATGAAATGACAAATGAACAGCAGAAAAAAGCAATTTCTGGCTCACAAGTATCGGCTAGAAGTACTGCAATAGGTGGCATTGCGTAAAACTGATGTTTATTAACAGATAGAAAATTCGGCATGCCGAATTTTCAAAGGACGAATAATCGTTGTCCGATTAAGCCAAGGAGTTAGAATGGTAGATTTTGCAAAACTTAGAAACAAGAAAAAGAAAGTTATTCCAATAGATCCACTGGAGATATTTAGGAGGTTACCAAAGCCGCCAGGTATAAATGATTTATATACAAGTCAGGCCGAAATATTGGAATCATGGTATGAAAGGCGTACAGATAAAGATGTTGTTTTAAAGTTACATACAGGCGGAGGAAAAACGATTGTAGGCTTATTAATGGCCCAGTCCTCCTTAAACGAAACTAAGGAGCCTGTATTGTATTTGGCTCCTACACGCCAATTAGTAAATCAAACTATAGAAAAAGCAAATGAGCTTGGAATATCTGCTGTTCAGTATGAGAGGGGCAAGCCATTAAATGAAGATTTTATTAATGGCAAAGCTATTATGGTTGCTACCTATAAAGCCTTGTTCAATGGACGAAGTAAATTTGGTATCCGCGGCGCAGTAAATCATCCAATTAATTTAGGGGCAGTAATTCTAGATGATGCCCATGTTTCTTTTTCTGTTTTGAGAGAGTCATTTACTTTAGATATTTCGGCTAAGAAGTATTCGGACCTATATTCTCAGATTAGCGAACTATTTCGCCAAGCATTTATAGAATTAAATAAAGTAGGTACTTTTGATGATATTCTTGAGGGAGCAGGTGATGCTATCGTCGAAGTACCATATTGGGCTTGGCAAGAAAAAATAGAAGCTGTCAGAGAGTTGCTTCGTCTGAATGCTGATGAAATAGGGCCGTTTGTTTGGCCTCTATTAAGGGATAACTTACATTTATGTCATGCATTAATTAGCCGCAACGGCATAACTATCACACCTGTTTTACCTATGGTAAGCGCATTTCCTTCATTTGTTGAGTCCAGCAGAAGAATATATATGTCAGCTACTATTGCTGATGACAGCGAGATTGTTCGGACATTTGACGCTGATCCACAAATGGTCATCAATGCGCTGACAAGCCGATCGTTAGCGGGTATTAGTGAGCGAATGATCTTAATTCCCGAATTAATGCCATTTGATTTTGACGTCAGAAAAGCATCAGAAAGCCTTTTATCATGGACATCAGAGCAGAATAATTTGGGTTCTATAGTTTTAGTTCCGTCTGATAAGTCAGCTTCTAGATGGGAAGATATTGCTACAATTGCCGAAGGTTCGGAAGAGGTACAAAAGCTAGTTGATGAGTTGCAAAACAGAGAACGTAACGGCCCTATTGTTTTCGCCAATCGATATGATGGAATTGATTTGCCAGGTGACTCTTGTCGACTTTTAGTTATGGATGGCTTACCTTCAGGGACTAGTGATTTTGAGTTGTATAAAGCGTCAATTTTGTATGGCGGAGAGAGTATTATAAGGATGCTTGCTCAAAGAATTGAGCAAGGGATTGGCCGAGGGGCTAGAGGGGCTGGTGACCACTGTGTAGTAATTCTTGCAGGGCCAGCACTGGCTAGTTGGGTAGCAAAAGAAGCAAACTTTAATTTATTAACAAATGCAACTCGTGCTCAGGTAGAAATGGGCTCCATTATTAGCCAAGAAGTATCTACTTTAGATGATTTCGCAAAAACGATTTGGAAAAGTTTCTCTCGAGACTCTGACTGGGTCGAATATCATGCGGAAACACTAGCTGAGAATATGGAGGCGCAAGAAGCCGAAACATTGAATATTTCTATCGCAGCAAGTGAACGTAAAGCGTTTAATTTATGGGCTGATGGAAACCATAGTAAAGGAATAGCGAAGCTGAACAAAGCTATTGATAAATCGCCAAATTTGGATTCACAAACCAAAGGCTGGCTTTACCAACTAGCAGCTGTAATATCTAATGAATGGGGGCAGATAGAGAGAGCTGAAGATCTTCAAAAAAATGCGTTTGGAAACAATAGAAATTTATTCCGCCCTAAAGTTCTTCCACCATATAGACCTATGACAATTCCTACATTGCAGGCTGAAAATATTGCACGTCAACTAGGGAGTTATAGGTTTAGGAAAGGTCTTTTAAATAAATTTGAGTCAGCAGTTTCAAACCTTCATAACACCGCTTCATCAAATAGATTTGAACAAGCGTTAGTTGAGCTTGGTGAGTTTATAGGTTTATCAGCTGAGCGCTGTGATGATAATGGCGTTGGTCCGGATGTGTTGTGGGTATTTCCTAACAATTACGCTTTAGTTATCGAAGCTAAAAGTAGAAAGAAGTCAGAAGGAGTGTTTAACAAAGAAAACCATGGACAATTGTTAGTTGCTGAACGATGGTTTAAAGACAATTATCCTGGATTTGAGTACGATTTGGTCTCTGTTCATCCGACTAATAAATGCACTGAAATGTCGGCTGCAACTGATACATATGCGCTGACTTTTCCTAAATTGAAGGAGCTAATAGGTGATACTCGTTCAATTTTAGGGGAAGTCTCAGAAGTTCAGTCTACTGATGGTGAGCTGGTAAATGAATGTAGTCGCATAATTGATGGTTCTAATGTTCAAGCTAGTAAATTAGTCCAAAATTACTTAGTTAAGTTTCAAGTTGATAAGTGATCACACACCAGTTCTTAAGATAAGCCTTCTTTTTAAGAAGGCTGCGTACGTTACCATACGACTATCCTCGAAGGTCGAATTATTGGCGATAATTCTGGATTAGAAACCTCCTGGGCCTATCCCAGATGTACCATAAGCCAGTAGCTACCCTGGTCTGGGCCGTCTGTATAGCAGACGAATCTCGGTGTGTGACCACCTTCTATTAAGGTAACATGCGTAAGTAGCTGCGGTTGGGAAAAACCCCTGCAAGTTGAAAGGGGTTTTTTAAGAATTCGGCATGCCGAATTCTTCTATACGTTTATTTGACTAATTTAAGGTTCGGCCTTTTGGTTTCGCCTGTAGGGGTATTGGGGCCAGAAATAACTCCGACCTTAAATAGCAAGTTAGTCACTTCTTCAAGTGGCAAAGAAAGGTAGGTTGCAATGTCTTTTATTGAAATACCTTCTTGCTTCAACGAATTCAATAATTTGTCTAACAATAAGGAAGTTTCTCGTTCAATACCGTTTATTTCTTTTGATCTAAGTCCTTTTTTACTTGCCTCAATGATCAGATTCCTATGATGCCACTCCGTAATTCCATCAACGTTTTTCATATGTACGATTAACGCCATAGCTGAAACTTTCCAGTTGTGCTTTAGCCCGATAATATCTTCCAATGAAAGGTAACGGTTGGAGTGGGCAAGAACCGTTTTTTTCGGCATTAGTAAATGTGCTGCAAACTGGTCCGCTTCTGCTTCTAAATCTTTTCCTTGAGGAATACCATGTCGATGTAAAATTAGATGGCCCAGTTCATGTGCGGCATCAAATCTACTGCGTTCACCAGACTTCTGGGTGTTTAAAAAAACATATGGAATATTATCTTTCCAAAATGAGAATGCATCTACTGACTGTGTATTTTCTGCCAAGGAAAATACTCTGACACCGTGGAGCTCAAGTAAGTGAATCATATTGCTGATACTCTGACTTCCCAACTTCCAAAGTTCACGCAATGTTTCTGCGGCAACTTCAGGTTTTACTCCTCTAAGATCTGGGATGTTTACTGACGGTAAATTGAATTTGCTTTCGAAGTAATCATTGATCAGTAATGCTATAGAGCCTGCTCCTATAGCGGCGTGTTGTTGAGCAGCTTTCATACTTTTTAACGAACGAAATGATACTGTATCAGGTGATACTTCCTCAATATCGTCAGATATAAAAAAGAAATCTTCTGGGTATCCAAGAGCTTTAGAAAACGCATCGATTGTTTGCTCTGGAGGAATATGTTCACAATATTTCTTTTCATACTCGGAAACCATCCGAGGGGTTAAGCCAACTTTCTCAGCTAACGCCTTTAACGTTAGCTGACGTCTAGTCCTAGCGAGCTTTAACCGAGATGGATTAAACTGCTTAATCATGATATTTCAAAATCTATTCTATTTTCTTAGTTACATCAAAGCTAATATCCTCATTGAATTCAGGCTTATTAGTCGGCGTAACATCTGAGTTAAATGGAACTGGGTCAAATATAATTCTCTGTTCCCAGCTATCTATTCTTATTTTACCGTTTGATCCGGACATACCGCTTGGTAGAGATAATTCGAATCTTACTTGCTTTAAAGCGGGATCGATGTGGTATAAGAGAACCCAAGTTTCTGTTTTATCAATTTTTTCTTGAAAAATTGATACAACGTCTTCGTCGTCTTCAAAAAGGCTATAGTTGACGCCTACATAATTCTGAGTAGAGGCACCTTTTGTATTCTTTGTTTTTGGAAATCCTTCCTTTATGCCAGTATGCTTATCGCCACTAGTTACAACTATATTAACACCAAGGCTTTTGTTAAAAGTTAGAGTTAGCCCTTTTTCATGTGACATATTCCAACCTGCTTGTGATTGTAGTAGCTGCTCCCTGAGAGAAGCGTTAATTTCTTCCCAAGCCCTTGAGCCCCCAGCAGTAACTGGATGTAATTTTGTAACTTTCTTAAATTGGAACAAACCTTCTTGAATGGCACGCTCCAGAATTTCTCGACTTAGCCCTAAATTAGCAAGTTTAGATTTTGCTGCTTCAGAGGTCTTAGTTGAGGATGAGATAATACTACTCATATAAATGAACCTTAAAAATAGTGGTTAATTGTAAATTCGCTGCAACACGTATTTCCTATTTTACCCTCAAATTTGAGGGTAAATCAAGAAATGAAGCTATTAACCATGAATTCGGCATGCCGAATTCTATCTACCAAGGTAAGTAACAGTTATCTGCTCTCTTTCATGCCCAAGCTCCTTGGATATAACAAACCTAGCTCGTTGGTCTATTTCTTTTGCTTCAGGTGTCAGTAGGCAGTTCGTTGGGCCCCCTGCTTTAGGAGCAAGCCAGCCAGTTAGTTGGTAATAGCGCTCTTGCGCGTAGGCATGTCGAAGGCCATGATTATTGTCTAACCCAGCTTTTTGACACTGATAACGGTAGATATTTTCGCCCTGCTTATAGCTTTGGTTTGAAGGGATCATGCTTCCTCTTCCTGCTAGCTGTTTGGATTTCTCAAGTACGGCGACTTGGATCGTTCTTGTTGAATACTCACTTGATAGGGGGATGATCCGTTCTTTGCCGCCTTTTGTCCCTGCTTTAAATTGAATATACGTTAAGCCATTACTTGTTTTTCTGATAGCTTGCTCGGGACGGAATTTAAGGGCTTCTTCTTTTCTAAGACCAAAAGCTCGTTGGAGCTCTAGAACGACCTTTATACGTTCATCGGTAACCAGATTTAGCTTTGTTTGGTCGAGGTCTTTAGCTTTGTTGTTGGCGTTGTCTGAGTATGTGCGGTTGGCAATGCCGAGGTCTCTTGTATCACTAGAAGTATTTCGTAGTTTATTGTGCTTGGGAATAATGCTTGGTTTACCTATTTTTCCTGCCCACCACCTAAGTATGGCCATACGATTTTTCATTGTACCAGGTTTTAGCTTCTTTTCTTGCCATCTAGATACTAGGGCATTGATATGTTTTTCTTTCAAACCTCTCGCGCCGAGGTTCCTGAATCCCAATTCGTGAAGTTGATTTGCCATCATTTGTAAAATACGGTTGCGATTACCTTGTGTTTGAAACGACCCATCTCGATTATGTTTAGTTAGCTCTTTTAGTTGATAATTTAGTTTTTTCATGGCTGCTTCCAATACGATTAATAGTTAAAACTGTCAGGTGTTGATGGCCATATCAAAATAATTCGATTGGTAAATGTTAATGCCTCACTCTGGTGCTCCCAGATGCGATCAGACAAGGCTGAAATGGCATAGATATGACAACTCGACATGGCGAGCTCAGAAGCGTTTCCTGTTGGAACAGCGCGTCCTTCTGATAGATAGTGTCAACGAACCTGATTGAATGATGCGGAAATACCGCTATAAAGCCACGCTAGTGCGTATTGAAGGCAGCAGAATTGCGCCTGTTTTGTTTGGACCCTGAAAAGTAGGGTTAAAATGCAGCTTAATGATAGGGCATAATTCGCTCGAAATCTACCCCTCCTTTTATCTCGAAGCCTTGAGGCCTTGAGCCTCTTGGCTTCGAACGAGCTTCTTCGAACTCGTCACTTGCAGGTCTTCAACCTTAAAGTGACGAGTTCGAGAGGCATCGATAAAAATCTAAGCGGGGGAGTTTGATTGCAGTTTTGAGAAAAACTACCGGCAAGCTTATTAGCTTATGCAATCATCTACTCAACTTTTGTTAAATCGAAACAGTTGTGAGAGGGCAAAAAGTTGCACATACTTAGAGCTTTAGTGAGGCTCGTATTCACGAGTTACTTAAGGGAATTAATGTGAAGTATTTGAAGTTGTTGTTTCTTGGTCTTTTGAACGTGGTGTTATTTTTATTTTCTTCCTCTGGGCAGGAAGATAAAAACAACACTAAACAGATAGATTGGTTGGATAACCCTGATTCAGATCCATTTCACGATGGAGATTGGGAAGATCATGACGGTAACACATATTCTAAAAGTATTGATGGGAACCATTACGATCAATCAGGCAGTAAATGGAATGAATAATAAAAAACACATTGTTTGAGAGCAAACAGAGTTATTACTACCAGGACATTGTTCGTGAAATGATTGCATTTTTATTTGCTGCAGCTGATTTAAAGTTGTACCTATGCAATCATTAGTGAGAGGAGAAAGTATGTGCTTGGCTCGTATTCCAGTTACACAAAGATACTATCCAAATTAACAATTGTTTCTGTCTATTTTCCTTTATCCGGTCATCATATTTTTGGAGAATTTCATATTTAGAATGCTTATTCAGAAAGGTCGATAAAGGTTCGCTCCATGGCTCCCATATGCGACCACATTCTGATACTACCAATTTATTTAAACATGGAAGTGTAATGAAATAATGTAATAGTTCCTCTTCTTCGGTTAAAGGCAATAGCCTTAAATTTGATACAGGTAATTCTTCAGCAGAAAATAGTGAAGTTCTGTTAACTTGTTTCTTAATAAAAGCGAGGGCCGATGTAAAGGGCGAAATTTCGTTCACCGCTTTACCCTAAAATGATACCTATTCCAACTACTAGCGCCATAGCTATAGATACCTTGATAATTATATCTAACCACTCTTTTTGACCTTCAATTGCTTCTCCATACATTCCTTTCAATGCAACAGCTACAAATACAATAACAGAGGTTGTTGTTATCCAAGAAATAAATGCAGCCAAGAGTGTCATTTCTATACCGGCTGTCTCTGAAAATATATTCATATATATAACCTGTTAGTAATCATCATAAAGACCAGTTTCAAATTTTTCCGCTTCCACCTCATGTTTTGCCATCACCTTCCCTGATACATTGTAAAGTCCTATACCATCACTGAACTTTTCTTCTTCATTGACTGTTTTATCTTGAGCATTACTCGATAGCAATGTCTCAGTTAGAGAAGCGATAAAATATAAGGATTTATACATGAATTTTTTCATTATTCACCTATTTAGACATGCCTTTAGACGCCACTTGCTTGGCTCTACTTGATACGTTATTAGCTGTATTTTTAGCAGCTGATACACCTTTTTGACCAGATTGACCAGCTGACGCTGACATCCGTTGTTTGGCCGACGCCATTTCGCCTCCTGCCATTCCTACCCAGCCCATAGCTGCTGTAAATAGCATCGGGCCATATAAAAAGAAAAAGCCCGCCAAGTATTGTGAAAGCATTGCTTGATTAATACCCATACTGCCAAATATTACACCGCCAGTAGCATCAAGAATTGTATCGTCAATCAATCTTCCAAGCTCCCATATAAATGGCCAAAACATTACTGATGCAATAACTGTTAAAAATGTAGCTACGTGCTTAAACTGAAATCGACCAAATAGCATGGCTGGAATATAGGCTGTCAGTATTATTAAGACTATTAGGGGTTTAACCATCGGAGCCATTAGTTGAATCATGTTAGTTCCAACAGTATTACCAATTGAATACAACCCCACACCAATCGTACCGAACAGTCTAGAAGCATAATCAATAATATTTGTATCACCTCTCTCCACTCCGTAATCACTGCTTGCAGAATAATCTGACATGTCTCTATAAGAGAAAAAGACTTTTTTAACAATAGCATCCCTATGGTCAATAAATGATTCTTCATGTTCTTTTGAATCGAACCAGGAAGATACATACGCATAAAGTCCCTCTTCTTCTTCTCTAACCCATTTAGGAGTCGCATTATAAAGTTGATTTCGGAGGCCATACTTAGAGTTGCTCGGGAGGCCTAACCACCACTCTTTGCAAGTTGGATATCCATATCCTAAAGGCAAAGTTTCACTTTCAGTTATTTTGTTTGATGATGCTGAAAACCCATAAAAGGCTTCTTTTGCATAAAAGCCATTTCCTTCTGCGTTATCATAATAGCCGCTAGTTTCTATGAAAAACGGATGTCCTGGCCACATGTAATCTTCTTCAGGAAGAATTCCATCCCCTGGTGCTATACCATTTCTGTAAGCTTTTGAACGAGCTGGCCAATAACACCATTTCATGAATTCACTTGCTTTCTCTCGAATGTGCCCAGTTAATTTAGTGGTAGAAATTTCGGACTCAATGAGATTTATATTTGTAGAGCATGGCAAACGACTGACAGCTTCATTTTTGAATGCTTGGGATAATGCTAAAGTCGCATATAACAAAGGAGGAACTTGTATTTTTTGTCCCTCCATAACTAAATCGAGTTGGTTGTCAAAAACACGTTTTACGCGCTTTGATGATGCGGAATTATTAGTTGAAATAGCTTGAGATATTCTACTTTTAGGATCTTCACATATCTTTGAGTAGGTTTTGATGTCAGCTACTTTGAAAGATGCCCATGGCAATACTGCAAGTGCCCAAACAGCAATTATTAGCAAAAGCTTGAGAATTACAGAATTAAATAACTCATCACTATACCCTTGCTCTAGTAAAATTTTTGTATTGGAGATAAACAGGGCTGCAATAGACAAGTTAACTAGCCCTGAATGGACCAAAATATCCCACATGATTGATAGAATCTTTAGTCCTAAAGCAATTCCCCAGGCATCTAAAAGGCTGTCAAAAACCATTTTGCTTTAGCGCCAAAGTATATAAATAATATGTACGATTGCTACTGAAGCAACTATCAGGTGCGTTTGCTTAGCTATCTTCTTGATATTAGATTCAGACCAGGTGGTCTTTGTATGATTTTTTGCAAACCAAACTACAATATCTTGCCAATAAATTATAAAAGCCCCTGAGACTATTAGACCTATTACCAGTAACCCATCCCAGTTTTTCAAATAATTGAGAGAGTTGACTATGTTTTCAGGGTCAGCTTCAAAAGCTAAATTAGCGGCAAATAGACCTACATATAAAAGTAACCATGGCGCTACTAAAAATAGTAAAAGATAAAGAGAATATTTTAATACTTTGTTCATTACACACTCCACGAATAAAGCAGAGCTCTTAACGACTCAAGGGCTCTGCTTGGATTTCCAGTTTTTAACAGCTCTACAAAGTGTTGAAGCCGAAGTTTCAATATCTTTATATTGCTGTAACCATCGAACGACTTCACGAAGACTGGCTTCATGATTATCGATAAGCTCAAGAATCTCATCTTTGTGCTTATCAATCGGTCGTTCTTTCATTTTGGCTCTGGTAGACCTGACAACAGCTAATTGCTTTGCTAAATCAACCATTACCTAAATCCTCGCAGATTGCGTATTGTAGGCAGCTTATAAGCGCCTGTTATGTGACTAGTTTTGTAAAAACCCAATAACACCTTAACTCACTTTTAATTGTGTTTCAACTACTGTTTCACTATTTGTTTCATTTTGAATAATTTCTCTAAAACTAAATCTATTTTGTATTATTTAGAAAAACATTTTTGAAAAAAACTAGGTTGAGATGAAGTGGGTTTAAATTTCGGCATGCCGAATCTTGCTTCTTTTAGAGAATATCGACTTATAAATCATGTAACATTGAGGTTTGGTGTGGCAGCATTTCAAATCAAATCACGAACAAATTGCGCCAAATTTCTTTTGCCAACCTTGAACAAGTTCAAGAACGCCAAAAAAATTCTGTCACTCTCGATAAAGAAATTGTAGATCTTGTTCTCTTCTTCATGCTGTCGTTATTTCTGGGAATAGGGAAAATAAAAAAATATATAACCATTGATAAGTTAATGATTTATATTGTTTTCCCATGTTTCCCAAATTTCCCAAAAGATCTGCATTATTGTTAATTTATGCTTGGTAATGAATTCATAGCCTCTTTTCGTTTATGTTCAATGATATCTGCATAAACCTGAGTTGTTTTCAATTCTGAATGGCCTAGTAGTTTAGAAACTGTATATATGTCTATACCATGCGTGAGCATACGTACAGCAAAAGTATGGCGTGCACAGTGAAATGTAATGTGTTTAGTGATTCCCGCTCTCAACATCCACTGTGAGAGAGCTACGTTGACGTAGGCGGAATATTTTAATCCTTTAAACAATCGCTCTTTTCCTTCTTGTTTGCTTCCTAATAATGCAACCGCTTCCTCTGGTAAATCAAGGTACTGAAGATGTTTAGTCTTTTTATGGTTAAACACAATTCTGTGGCCATCATCTAGTTTACATAAATCTATCCAGGTGAATTTTTGAATATCACTCCAACGTATTCCTGTTAGGCAGCTAAAGAGAAAAGCTTTTTTTAGTACATCGTATCTGCATTCTGCGTTTACTAGACGTTTGAGTTCCTCATCAGTAAGGTAGTTACGCTTATTTTGGATGATTTTAATACTTTTCACTTCTTGCACAGGGTTTCGTCTGATTATTCCTTGTTGATATGCAAGATTTAGAGCGGCTCTAATCTTATTAAAGTAACTACTTGCCGTATTACTTGATAGCAGGGTATCTGATTTTGTTTTTGCAGATGTTTGTAGATATTGTTTAAAACTGTTTAAAAGTTCAGCATTTATATCTTCAAACTTTAGCTCTGGTAGTGGATGAAAGCGTCTAAGGTGTATTAAGGAGGATACCCAAATTGAGCAATTTGAAGCGCTATCTGTTTTTTCTTTTTCAACAATAATGCTTTCCATGAACTCGAAAAAACTTGCTTTTTGTTTCTCTAAATCTTCGAAACAATGCTTATTGTTTGCGTAGTCAACGAGAGCCTTTGCCCTAATGTTTTCAGCTAGAGAGTTTACACTTTTGTTGTGCTCTCTTTGATTTTTATCTTTTGGATTTTGATAGACAAATAGATCAAGACTTTGTCGTCTGCGCTTTTTCTTGCGCTTGCCTGTTTCGTCGATAACTGAGCCAAAATTTCTCGTTAACATCAGCGCTTGACGACCTTGAGTGTCAGGCGACTTTTTTTCTATGGTAATTTTCATGCTGTCTCCAACTGGCCCACTAGTGGGCCAAATAACGCCCATTGGTGGGCATATTGTGGAGAATATTTAGCAGTTAAAAGAAAAGAAAGAAAGGAAAAAATAAAACTAATTTATTGATAATATTAGTTATTTTAATCTTTGTTTCCTTTGTTTGGATGTTGTTTTCTTAAATTATTTACCTATACAGAATGATGAAAAGATCTCTCCTAAAAGATCATCATTAGTGAATTCACCTGTTATTTGGTTAAGTTCTTGCTGGCAGAGCCTTAATTCTTCGGCAAGTATTTCTCCTGCCATAAAGGACTCTAATTGCTCTAAACCTGTCTCTAGGTGTCCAGATGCATTAGTCAATGCAGTGATATGCCTCCTGCGTGCCATAAAGCCACCTTCTGTACCCCCTTGGTAACCCATGATATCTTTTAAATGATCTTTTAGAGTAGCTACACCGTCGCCAGTTTTAGCTGAAAGTGTGATAGTTGGGGTTTGTTGCTGTTCAGTTATGCCTGCAGCAATATTGTTGATATCTGCTTTGTTTTTGATAATCGTTAAGCCAATATTTTCTGGTAATCTTTCAAAAAATTCAGGCCAGTGTGCTCTTGGATCTACGTTCTTATCTTCACTAGCATCTACCATTAGTAGAACCCGATCAGCTTGATCTATCTCTTGCCATGCTCTCTCGATACCTATTTGTTCTACTTTATCCGCGGCATCACGTAGGCCAGCAGTGTCTATTATATGTAGTGGCATACCGTCTATATGTATATGCTCTGACAGTACGTCGCGAGTGGTACCCTCAATGTCGGTAACGATAGCGCTTTCTTTTCCACTTAAGGCATTTAGCAAACTAGACTTACCAGCATTAGGTCTTCCGGCAATTACTACACGCATTCCTTCGCGCATTAAGCTGCCTTGTTGAGCTTGAGCTAAAACATTTTTCACGTCGGAGATTATGTTCTTAAGATCGTTCACTATTTTTTCGTCTGCTAGAAAATCTATTTCTTCTTCAGGGAAATCGATAGCGGCTTCTACATACATCCTTAAATGAATCGTATTGTTTACTAGATCGTGAACTAATTTTGAAAAGTCACCTTGAAGAGAGTGGAGCGCACAACGTGCTGCTTGCTCAGAGCTTGAATTAATTAAATCTGCAATAGCTTCTGCTTGGGTGAGATCTAATTTATCATTTATGAAAGCTTGTTCACTAAACTCACCAGGATTTGCCATTCTCACTTTTTCTAGTGATAAAATTTCTTTTAAAAGCATATCAAGGATCACAGGGCCGCCATGGCCTTGTAATTCAAGTACATCTTCACCGGTAAAGGAATTTGGGCCTTTAAAGAATAGCGCTATACCTTGATCTAAAGCGTTTCCTGTTAAGTCATTAAAAGTTAAATACTCTGCATATCGCGTTTTTGGTAATTTTCCAAGTATCGCATTTGCTACGTGTTCTGCTTTTGGTCCTGATACTCGAATAATACCAACACCGCCTCTACCAGGAGCTGTTGCTTGAGCTGCGATAGTTTCTTTATTCGACAATGGATTTGTCATTCTTTTGCCTAAATACAGGTTAATTATATTGGTTGTATTATAAACGGTATCGGCTAGGGAATTAATAGAAGGGCACAAAAAAGGCGGCCTATAGCCGCCTTTTATCGTGATTACTGGTTATTATTTCTGTTTGGCTTTTTCCATGCCACTAAAAATCATCTTCATTTGGATGATAGAAATAACATTACTCACTAACCAGTATAATACTAGACCTGAAGGGAACCAGAAGAAGAAGATGGTGAACATTACAGGCATGTACTGCATGATCTTCTGCTGCATTGGGTCTTGAATAGTCATTGGCTGCATCTTCTGCATGATAAACATACTTACACCCATTAGAATAGGTAAGATGTAGTACGGATCTTTTGAAGATAGGTCAGTTAGCCATAAACCAAACGTTGCATGACGTAATTCAACACTTTCTAGGAATACCCAGTATAGTGCTAAGAATATTGGCATTTGGAACAATAAAGGCAGACAACCACCAGCAGGGTTTACCTTTTCCTTACGGTAAAGCTCCATCATCGCTTGTGACATCTTTTGACGGTCATTGCCGTAGCGTTCTTTCAACGAGTTTAACTTAGGTTGAAGTTCACGCATTTTTGCCATTGATGTGTATTGTGCTTTTGTTAGCGGATACATCACACCCTTGACAATAATTGTGATGATGATGATCGCTAGACCCCAGTTAATAACAAGCGCTTGAATCTGGATTAGTAACCAATGTAAAGGCTGGCTGATCATAAATAAGAAGCCAAAGTCTACTGTTAGCTCTAGACCATCAGCGATTGCTGCTAAATCATCTTGTAACTTAGGACCAACATAAAACGTTGCAGATGCAGTACCTTGAGTGCCAGCTTCGATTACTTTTGACGGAGCTAAGAAACCAATAATGGCATCCTGAGTACTAGTTGATTTAGTGTAGAGTTGATTTAGATCACTTGCAGATGGAACCCATGCAGAAACGAAGTAGTGTTGTAGCATCGCTACCCAACCACCTTGTGTTGACTCATTTAAGTTCGCATCTTTAATGTCTTCGAAGTCATACTTTTCATAGCGCTCTTCAGCTGTAGCGTACGCTGCACCTCGGTATGTAGGAATCAACGCGCTAGATTTATCGACTAAACTTGATTGCTGTAGCTGCGCATACATCTGAACGGTAATAGCGTTAGCTGTTGCGTTATTTACAATGTAATCTACATCAACTTTGTAGCTGCCAGGTGTGAAGGTAAAGCGCTTGATATAACGGATACCGCTTTCTGCTGTATAATTTAAATCAACAACTAAGCTTTCTTCGTTCGTTAATTCGTAATTGCTTTGAGCACTTTCGAATATAGCACGCACGTTCTTGTTATTTTCTACTTTATCAGTGCCTTGTGCCCCAATTAAACCACTTTGAGCGATGTACTTAAATTTACCATTTTGCATAATGGTAAAAGGTACGCCACTGCCTTGTTCTGTTTCGTAGTCTAATAGAGTCACTTCAACAACGTCACCGCCTAGTGTACTGATTTTTAAATCGAGCACGTCAGTTTTTACACTGATTAACTTAGCGGTAGAAACTGTTTTAGCTGGTGTAATTGGGCTAGTTTGTGTCGCTTGAGGCACAAAACTATCATCAGCACTAGTATCTGTTGGCAGATTAGCTGCTTGATTCTCTACACTCTGTTGAGGTTGAACTGGCGCATTATCTGCCTGCCATTGGCTGTACAATAAATAAGTAACAACCAAAAGAGCGATAAATAGAAAACTGCGTTGCGATTCCATATTAATTACTTCTCTTCTTTTTTTGTTGGTACGGGATCATCTCCTCCCGCATTCAGTGGGTGGCATTTTAGTATACGTTTGCCTGCTAACCAACTACCTTTTACAAATCCGAAGCGAATAATTGCTTCTTTTGCATAACTTGAACATGTTGGATTGAACCGACAATTGTTCCCAAGCAAAGGACTGATATAGGTTTGGTAGGTTTTTATTAGGGCTAACGCTATCGTTTGTGCCGCTGATTTATTTTTCGCCATATTTTGATTAACTGGTGATTAATTTGCTCATTTTCAAGCTGGTCGATGCCAGACTTCACCATTACCACCATATCTATATTTGGTAGCTTGCTATTATTTAGGCGAAAATGTTCTCTGATAAGTCGCTTAATTCTATTTCGTTGAACAGCTAATTTGACACGTTTTTTGGCAATAGCTAATCCCAAACGACCATTAGCTTGGTTGTTTGTAGTTACAAGAATAGTAAAGTGTTGTGAACTGAAGCGAGTAGGATTGGAGAATACTGCTTTGAATTGACTGGGAGTCAACAAACGTGACTCCCGAGTAAATTCTTTAGTAACCTTCATATCGGTTACCTATCTCAATTAATTATTAAATAACTAATAAAGATTATGCGCTAAGTCTAGCACGACCTTTAGCACGACGACGTGCTAATACTGCACGACCGTTCTTAGTAGCCATGCGAGCACGGAAACCGTGGTTACGCTTACGCTTTAATACGCTAGGTTGAAATGTTCTTTTCATTACACTAATCCGTCGGTTGTTGTTGCCCTGGCAAAACCGCCGATTGAGCACACTGGGTCTAAAAAAAGAGACCGAATTCTATATAGAGATTAGCCCAATGTCAACGACTAATGTAAAAAATATAAATATAGATCGATCTAGGATCCTTTTGGGATCGGCGTAATATCCACAGCTTTATCACAAATTGGTAATGATATTGTCTGAATTGATGCTTTTATATACATTTAGCATAATGAAACGCTTTTAGGGTCAAAAAGTTATTTGTTTAAATTGTTATTTCAAAACAGTGGTTTATGATTTTTTTGTTGAAGCAGGTCAATGTTTTTAAAAGTCAATATTGATGTTGTGGATAACTGAGAGGATAATAGCTCTTTTATAACAATAATGAGTAGATAGATCGTTCTTATCAAGATCTCGATCTGTAGTAATACACAGGAGCTATTTTGGATCATTCTCTTTGGCAAAAATGCCTTTCTATCCTGCAAGAGGAGCTTCCAGCTCAGCAGTTTAGTATGTGGATCCGTCCCCTTCAATGTGTTGTTGAAGATAATGTGATGACTTTATATGCGCCGAATCGATTTGTACTCGATTGGGTTCGTGATAAGTATGTTAATCGGATTAATGAGTTAGTTTCTATGGATGATTCGGAGGAACCTCTATTACTACGTTTTGATGTAGGTAGTATTCCTCAAACGCCAAATCAATCTTCTTCAAGTCCTATGGAGAAGGTAGTAGCAAGCGCTCCTGTTGCTAAGCCATCTACTGAAGTTGAAACTAATTTACCAAAAACAACCAACGTTAGAGTTAAGTATACGTTTGATAATTTTGTTGAGGGTAAGTCGAACCAACTAGCTAGAGCCGCTGCATCTCAAGTTGCAGATAACCCAGGTAATGCTTATAACCCTCTATTTATTTATGGTGGAACAGGCTTAGGTAAAACCCATTTGCTGCATGCCGTTGGTAATGGGATCCTGCTAAATAAACCAAATGCAAAAATTGCTTATATGCATTCTGAACGTTTTGTTCAAGATATGGTTAAGGCTTTACAAAATAATGCGATAGAGAAATTTAAGCAGTATTACCGCTCCGTAGACGCACTTCTTATTGATGATATTCAATTTTTCGCAAACAAAGAGCGTACACAAGAAGAATTCTTTCATACTTTCAATGCGCTTTTAGAAGGTAACCAGCAAATCATCTTAACAAGTGATCGTTATCCTAAAGAAATAGAAGGGGTGGAAGATCGACTTAAATCGAGGTTTGGTTGGGGTTTAACAATTGCAATTGAGCCACCTGAATTAGAAACCCGTGTTGCCATCTTGAAAAAGAAAGCACAAGAAAGCCAAATAAATCTAGCTGATGAAGTTGCGTTCTTTATTGCAAAACGACTGAGATCTAATGTTCGAGAACTTGAAGGAGCATTAAATAGAGTTATAGCTAACGCTAATTTTACTGGTAGAGCGATTACTATTGATTTTGTTAAGGAAGCTTTGCGGGATTTACTGGCATTACAGGATAAATTAGTTACTATAGACAACATACAAAGAACAGTTGCTGAATATTATAAAATAAAGGTAGCCGATTTATTATCGAAGCGTCGAAATAGGTCTGTTGCTAGACCTAGGCAAATCGCAATGGCCCTCTCTAAGGAGCTAACTAATCATAGTTTGCCTGAAATAGGGGATGCGTTTGGTGGCAGAGATCACACAACTGTTTTGCATGCATGTAGAAAAGTAAAGGATTTACGTGAGGAATCTTTGGATATCAAAGAAGATTATTCGAATTTAACTCGCACGCTTTCGTCCTAAGAATAAAGCTAATAATAGTAGGTAGATAATGAAGTTTTCAATAAATAGAGAGTCGCTATTAAAACCATTGTTACTGGTTTCTGGAGCAGTAGAAAGAAAAAGTACATTACCAATCTTGGGTAATATACTACTTGACGTTAGTGAGCAGTCACTCACCTTGACGGCTACTGATTTGGAACTCGAAATGGTAGCTTCTACCGAAATTGAAAATCATGGCGATAATGGCCGACTTACCGTACCAGCCAAAAAGCTTTTAGACATTTGTAAGAGTTTACCTGATGGTGCTGGTATAACTTTTGAAGCTGATGGTGAAGGTGTTAAAGTTATTTCTGGTCGCAGTAAGTACTCTTTGGCAACGTTACCTGCTACTGATTTCCCAAATATCGAAGAATGGAAGGGAGATGTAGAGTTTCAAATTAAGAAATCTGATTTACTTAGGTTAATAGAAAGCACACACTTTTCAATGGCCAATCAAGATGTACGTTATTATCTAAATGGTATGTCTATTGAAACAGAAGGAAGTGAAATTCGTTCTGTTGCGACTGATGGTCATCGATTGGCTATTTGCAAGATTTCTGAGCCGTCATTAACGTTACCAAACCGCCAAGTAATTATTCCAAGAAAGGGGATTTTGGAGATAATTAGGCTGCTAGATCCAGTTGATGATCAGGTTCAAATTTTCTTAGGTTCCAACCATGTTCGCATTATCGATACTGAATTCTCATTTACAAGTAAGTTAGTTGACGGCCGCTTCCCAGACTATAGAAGAGTATTGCCTAGAAATGGAGACAAAATTTTAGTTGCTGATAAAGATCATTTAAAGCAAGTATTATCAAGAGCGTCTATTTTGTCTAATGAGAAGTTTAAAGGTGTAAGGCTTAATTTTGCTAGTTCTGAGTTAAAAATAACTGCTAACAACCCTGAGCAGGAACAAGCGGAAGAAGTCATAGAAGTTGATTTTCCTTATGATGACGTAGAGATTGGCTTCAACGTAAGTTATGTTTTGGATGTTCTAAACGCAGTAAAGGAAGAACAAGTGAAATTCACACTTTCGGATGCTAATAGTAGTGTTGTGATTGAAGGTGGCGAATGTAATGAAGCGTTATATGTAGTAATGCCAATGCGCTTGTAATGGCTTTATCGACGCTTTTTACGCAGAATTTTAGAAATTTAGACTCGTGTACGTTATCACTTCACAAGGATATGAACTTTTTAGTTGGTGATAACGGTAGCGGAAAGAGTAGTTGTCTTGAAGCTATTTTTTACTTAGGGCACGTAAAGTCTTTTAGAACAACTAAGACTGAAAATTTAGTTAATTTTGAAAAGTCTGGATTTGTACTATCTGCTTTAGATGAAACTGATAAGCGTTTCGGTTTAGGTCGGGATATCGTTAGCGGTAATATTGAGCTTAAAGTTAACGCTGAAAAAGTATCTAAATTATCAGAGTTTGCAAAATGTTTAGCAGTTCAGATAATTACACCAGAGAGCTTCAAACTATTTTCGGGCGGTGCAAAAGAGAGAAGAAAGTTTGTTGATCTTGGATTGTTTCACGTGGAACATTCTTTTTCGAATGTCTGGATTCTATTTAACAGAGCTTTGAAACAAAGAAACTCCTCTCTAAAAAGTGAGAGTGGTTGGCAGCAAGAAGTTTACTGGCGAAAGGAATTTTGTAAGCTATCTGAACAAGTGGCAGAATTGAGGCGTGTATATATCAATGCCCTTAAATCTGAGTTGGATGTATGGCTTAATGTATTAATGCCAGATATTGTTGAAGACATTGGAGTGTCTTATTTACAAGGTTGGAATAGTAAGAAAGATCTTTCTCAAGTTCTAGAAGAGAATTTAGAGAAGGAACGTGAAAGGACGTTTTCACTTTTTGGCGCTCATAAATTCGATATTAGGTTTACTTATAGGCGAAACGCAATCGAAGCAAGTTTGTCTAGAGGACAACAGAAGTTGTTTTTATTGGCGTTAACTTTTGCACAAACAAGGCTTATTGCAAGAGTTAACTCAATAAAACCAATTTTATTGGTTGATGATATTGGAGCAGAGTTGGATAGTCATTCTAGGAGTGCTTTTCAACATGCAATACGTGATCTAGATTGTCAGGTAATTGTTTCTGCTATCGACGAAAAATCGTTAGAACCAATAATACCTGAAGACAATAATTATAAAATGTTCCACGTGGAACATGGAAGAATATCGGAAAAGAGTAAATAGGCTATACGCTATGACAGTAGAAAATGAATACGACTCGTCCAGTATTAAAGTCCTAAAAGGACTAGACGCAGTTAGAAAAAGACCTGGCATGTATATCGGTGATACAGATGATGGTACTGGTCTTCATCACATGGTATTCGAGGTATTAGATAACTCGATTGATGAAGCGCTAGCAGGTCACTGTAACGACATTGTTGTAACAATACACTTAGACGGCTCAGTTTCGGTAAGCGATGATGGTCGTGGTATCCCTACGGAAATTCACCCTGAAGAAGGTGTGTCAGCAGCAGAAGTTATCATGACAGTACTACATGCTGGTGGTAAATTTGGTGGTGAGGATTCAGGTTATAAGGTATCTGGTGGTCTTCATGGTGTAGGTGTTTCAGTAGTAAATGCATTGAGTGATAAACTTCAATTGACTATCCGCAGAGACGGTAAACTACATGAACAATTTTATCATTTAGGTGAGCCTCAAGCACCATTAGCTGAAATTGGTGAAAGCGACAGTACAGGTACTTCAGTAAGATTCTGGCCAAGCGCTGAAATCTTTTCTGACATCGAATTCCACTATGATATTTTAGTGAAGCGTATACGTGAACTTTCATTCCTAAACTCAGGTGTGTCAATTAAACTTATTGATGAGCGCGAAGAAGGGAAAGGTGAGCACTTCCATTATGAAGGTGGTATTCAAGCATTTGTTGATTACTTGAACACAAACAAAACACCTGTAAACGAAGAGATCTTCTATTTCGATTTAGAAAGAGATGACGGTATTGTTGTAGAAGTTGCAATGCAATGGAATGATGGCTTCCAAGAGAATATTTTCTGTTTTACTAACAATATTCCTCAGCGTGATGGTGGTACTCACTTAAGTGGTTTTAGAACAGCTTTAACACGTACACTAAATAGTTACATGGTTAAAGAAGGCCTTAACAAAACTAAAAAAGGCGAAACAAGTGCTACTGGTGATGATGCTCGTGAAGGCCTTACTGCGGTTATTTCTGTTAAAGTACCTGATCCTAAGTTCTCATCTCAAACTAAAGATAAACTAGTTTCTTCTGAAGTTAAGACCGCTGTTGAACAAGCAATGGGTGAGAAGTTAAGTGATTACCTACTAGAAAACCCAGGCACTGCTAAAACAGTCATCATGAAAATTATTGATGCGGCAAGAGCACGTGAAGCAGCGCGTAAAGCACGTGAAATGACACGTCGTAAAGGTGCGTTAGACATCGCTGGCTTACCGGGTAAACTTGCTGATTGTCAGGAAAAAGATCCAGCACTATCTGAACTATACATAGTGGAGGGTGACTCTGCTGGTGGTTCAGCTAAGCAGGGTCGTAATCGTAAAAACCAAGCTATTCTTCCTCTTAAAGGTAAGATTCTTAACGTTGAAAAAGCTCGCTTTGATAAGATGATATCATCTGCTGAAGTAGGCACCTTAATTACAGCTTTAGGTTGTGGTATAGGACGTGATGAATATGACCCGGAGAAATTGAGATATCACAGTATCATTATCATGACCGATGCCGATGTCGATGGATCTCACATTCGTACGTTGTTGTTAACTTTCTTCTACCGTCAAATGCCAGAAATAATGGAACGCGGTTATGTATATATTGCTCAACCACCACTTTACAAAGTTAAAAAAGGTAAGCAAGAAAGATACATCAAAGATGATGAAGGACTAACGCAGTACTTAACAACATTAGCGTTAGAGAACGCTGAAATTCATGTAAACGAATCGGCACCTGCTATTTCTGATGTTGCACTTGAGCAATTGGTGAATCAGTATCGTACTACATACGAGACTATCTCAAGAATTTCTCGTCAGTTGCCTGAAGATATTTTGAATAAGATGGTTTATGGCTCAGTCATTAAAGCTGAAGACTTTAGTGATCAAGCTAAGGTACAAGCATGGACGGATAGCATAATTGACTTGTTAGAGAAACAAGACGGTAACGGATCAATCTACTCAGCAGAAGTTAAGCATAATCAAGAGCGCAATGTTTACTACCCAAGCTTTAATGTTCGCCAGCACGGTATTGATAAAGTGTATGACGTAACATATGACCTTATCCAGTCTAAAGAGTTTGCTAGCATCATTGCATTAAATGAAGCTATCAACGGCTTAATGGAAGAGGGAGCTTATGTTAAACGTGGTGAAAAGGTTAAGCCTGTAACGTCTTTTGAAGAAGCGTTAAATTGGTTAATGGCTGAATCAAAACGTGGTCAATATATCCAACGTTATAAAGGTCTAGGTGAGATGAACCCGGATCAACTTTGGGAAACTACAATGGACCCTGAAACAAGACGTATGTTACGAGTGACAATTGAAGATGCAATTGCAGCTGATCAGTTATTCAATACGTTAATGGGCGATCATGTAGAACCAAGGCGTAACTTTATCGAAGACAATGCACTTAAAGTTGCTAACTTAGATGTCTAGATAATAGAGAATAAAAAGCCCGGTTTGATACCGGGCATTTTTGTTTTATAGAGTCGAGTATTTACTCAAAAACAGACGATATAGACTAGGCTATTAAACGCACAAGCGTTATACTAGCGCTAGAGAAAATTTAACTTAATTTATATTACAGCAGATTTAAATGAGCACATTTAATATTAAAACTTTCCAGGGTCTTATTCTGCAACTTCAGGACTATTGGTCACGTCAAGGTTGTGTGATTGTACAACCACTAGATCTAGAAGTAGGTGCAGGTACATTCCATCCTATGACATTCTTACGCTCAATTGGCCCGGAGCCAATGAGTAGTGCTTATGTACAACCATGTCGTCGACCTACAGATGGTCGTTACGGTGAAAACCCAAATAGACTGCAACATTACTATCAGTTCCAAGTAGTGTTAAAACCTTCACCTAAGAACATCCAAGAACTTTATCTTAATTCATTAAAAGAATTAGGTATTGACCCACTTGTACACGACATCCGTTTTGTTGAAGACAACTGGGAATCTCCAACTCTAGGTGCTTGGGGACTAGGTTGGGAGATTTGGCTTAATGGCATGGAAATAACTCAGTTTACTTACTTCCAACAAGTAGGTGGTTTGGAGTGTGCTCCTGTGACTGGTGAAATCACTTACGGCCTTGAACGTTTAGCTATGTACATCCAGAATGTTGATAGCATCTACGATCTTGTATGGACTGATGGTCCAATGGGTAAAGTGTTATACCGTGACGTATTCCATCAGAATGAAGTAGAGCAGTCTGCTTATAACTTTGAACATGCAGATGTTGATGCGCTATTTAAGCAGTTCGACCAGTGTGAAAAAGATAGCCAGATGCTGATCGAAAAAGGTTTGGCTTTACCTGCTTATGAGCAAGTAATGAAAGCATCACACGCATTTAATCTATTAGATGCAAGACACGCAATCTCAGTGACTGAAAGACAACGTTACATCCTAAGAGTTAGAGCGTTATCTAAAGCATGTGCTGAAGCTTACTATGCAACAAGAGAAGAATTAGGTTTCCCTCTGTGTCAAAAAGACAATCAAGGGAGCTAAGATATTATGATAAAAGATACACTACTTATTGAATTGGGTACGGAAGAGTTACCGCCTAAATCACTTAAGACATTAGCAACTAGCTTTTTTGATGGTGTAAAAAACCAAATTGATGACGCTGGTTTAGCTTATTCTGATATTAAATGGTTTGCCACGCCTAGAAGACTAGCAATTAAAGTATTAGCTCTAGAAGAAAAACAAGCAGACAAAGAAGTTGAAAAACGAGGCCCTGCTGTTAATGTTGCTTTTGACGAACAAGGCAACCCAAGTAAAGCCGCAATGGGGTGGGCTCGCTCTAACGGCATTGAAGTTGAACAAGCAGAACGCTTAGTTACAGATAAAGGTGAGTGGCTTTTACACAGAGCTACACAAGCAGGTAAAACAGTTGCAGACCTCATTCCTGACTTTGTTAACAATGCGCTTAACAAGTTACCGATTCCAAAGCCGATGCGCTGGGGAAGTGAACGTATTCAGTTTATTCGTCCCGTTCATACACTTACATTGATGTATGGTGAAACTGTACTAGCAGGTGAGTCACTTGGCGTTTCTTCTAATAATGTATTACAAGGCCACCGCTTCCACCATCACGGATTAGTAACGCTTTCTTCTGCTGACAACTATGAGGCTGCACTCTTAGAAGCAAACGTATCTGTTGATTATCAAGCTCGCCAAGACAAGATCGTAGCTGACGTTAATCAAGCTGCAAAAGAGCTAAATGGCGTAGCGTTAATTGACAAAGATTTATTAGAAGAAGTTACATCACTTGTCGAGTGGCCTGTTGTACTAGTCGGTAGCTTTGATGAAGAGTTTTTAGAAGTTCCTGCTGAACCTCTTATTTACTCAATGAAAGATCATCAAAAATATTTTCCTGTAAATGATGAACAAGGCAACTTAATTAACAAGTTTATCTTTGTATCTAACATTGAAAGTAAAGAGCCTGCTAAAGTTATTCATGGTAATGAAAAGGTAATACGTCCTAGACTTGCTGATGCAGAGTTTTTCTATAAAACGGATCAAAAGACTTCTTTAGAGTCTCGATTAGAAAGCTTAGAGTCCGTACTATTTCAAAAGCAACTAGGTACCCTAAAAGCTAAATCAGAGCGTATCGCTTCGCTTAGTGAGTACATTGCTTCTAAACTTGGTGAAAATACAACTCAAGCTCATAGAGCCGGCTTATTAAGTAAAACTGACTTAATGACGGAAATGGTATTAGAGTTCCCACAAGTACAGGGTACTATGGGTAAGTACTATGCCCAAATCAATGGTGAAGAAGCGGCAGTTGCTCAAGCATTAGAAGATCAATATCGTCCAAGGTTCTCTGGCGATACATTACCTCAAGCTAACATCGGTTGTGCCGTAGCAATTGCTGATAAAGTAGATACTTTGGTTGGCATTTTTGGTATCAATCAGGCACCAAAGGGTGATAAAGATCCATTTGCTTTGCGTCGTGCTGCTATCGGGATGATTCGTATCATCATCGAGAAACAGTTAGATCTAGACGTGGCGGACTTGCTTGATAAAGGGATTGAACTTTACGGCAATAAGCTTGTGAATGACGACGTTAAATCTCAAGTACTCGATTTTGTAATGGGTCGATTCCGTGCGTTCTATCAAGAACAAAATGTAGCTGTGGATGTCATTCAAGCTGTTTTGGCTAAAGCACCTTCGTCTCCTTTAGACTTTGACAAGCGTATTGCTGCTGTAGGTCACTTTAAAGCATTACCTGAGGCAGATACTTTAGCAGCAGCAAATAAGCGTGTAGGAAATATTCTTGCTAAGTTTGATGGTCAGCTTCTCGATAATGTTGATGTTTCTTTATTAACTGAAGCACAAGAAAAGTCGTTAGCAGACACTTTTACGGCTATCAATACTGTTGTATCGCCACTTTTAGCAGATAAAAACTATCAAGCTACATTAACAGAGTTGGCCAAAATTAAAGGTCCAATTGATGACTTTTTTGATAACGTTATGGTGATGGCAGATGATGAAAGTGTAAAAGTAAACCGTCTTACACTTTTGAATAATATTCGAAATAGTTTCTTAGAAATTGCGGATATATCTGTGTTACAAAGCTAATGGCTTAACATTATTCAAAAAAAAGGGCTGAATTATCAGCCCTTTTTTATTACGTAGCTATAAGGTTTTTCGTCGGTTTGCTGATCGATTAATTCATGCTCCATAAAACGGCAAAAACTCGGTACATCTCTGGTCGTTGCTGGATCATCTGCGATAATCACTAACAGGTCTCCTGAACTCAAACTTCTAATTTTCTTTCTAATCATCATTACTGGTTCTGGGCAACGCAACCCAAGTGTATCTAAGTGATTGGTAGATGATTTTAATAGCTGTTCGTTTTTTAAATTGGACACGACAAAAATAAGCTGACAAATGGATAGGGTATTTTACCTGTTATAGTAGCATTTGTACCAGTACAAAAAACTAAACGATAAAGTATGGGTTGTTAACGAATTTTGCTTGCGTTGCAGGGCATGCAAGCATATCTTTAAAGCTGCATTCTGTTTTTATTTTTCCCGGTATGTTTAAACATTTAATTATTTTAACTTTATCAACTGCTTTTTCTGTAAATGCTTTAGCAAGCAGTCCACAATCTGATCAACGAATGCTTTTTAAGAAAGCTGAAAAACTGATCTGGAAAGAACAATCGCAAGAATTTAAGCATACTTATAGCCAGCTACATTTCTATCCACTTAAACCTTACATCACTCAAAAGAAATTGATAAACAAAATGAGTCTGTCTGATGGTAAAGAAATTAAGCTGTTTCTCGACGAATATAAAGCTACACCGCTAGATTGGCCACTTCGGAAAAAATGGCTAAATTATCTGGCCAAGAAAAATAGACAATCTCTCTTTATCGACTTCTTCATTCCAAATGGTGACGCCGAACTAAATTGTCGTTATTTAAATTACCGTCTAAATAAAGGAGCGTCGGAAAAGGTCGTGCTACCACAAGTAACAAAGCTTTGGGTGGTGGGTAAATCGCAACCTAAAGCCTGTGATAAGTTATTTTCTCGCTGGAAACGCGCTGGCTACATGACAAAGGAACTTGTTTGGGAAAGAGTAGCATTAGCCGCTGATGGTGGTAAGCACACATTAATACCTTATTTAACTAAACTCTTGCCAAAGAAAGAACAATACTTAGCGAAACTGTGGCACAAAGTTAGAAGGGATCCAGCTTACATCACTAGGCTGAGCCGTTTTCCAAACAAAAATGCTAAAGAAGCTCAGATCTACACATATGGTATCAAACGTCTAATATGGCGAGATAGAGACAGAGCAATTAAAGCATATGAGTCAGCTACAACTAAATTCAAATTTAACCATGTCCAACAACAGGAAGTCGCTCAAAAGTTTGCATTAGCGTTAGCGAGTAAAGGGCATGTGAAATCACAAGAGTGGCTTTCGAAAGTGGAGGGGGACTACCAAACCGACCACCTGATTCAATGGCAGATAGCTGATGTTCTCAGAAGTAAGGATTGGGTAAATATCAAAAACAAGCTTCTAAAACTTCCAAAACGAGTACATGAAAATAACCAGTGGAAGTATTGGTATGCCAGAAGTTTAGTTGAAACCGGAAATGTTGAACAAGGAATGGCGGAATTAGAAGCGCTGTCCAAGAAACGTCACTATTATGGATTCTTAGCAGCAAGCTTTGTTGATAAACCTTATGCGCTACAAGACAATCCGTTAACCATTAGTGAGCAAGAAAAGTCAGACATACTTCAACATGACTCAGGTAAACGCGCTTTTGAACTATTCCATCTGTCGCGCTTTCATCATGCAAGGCTAGAATGGAATCATTGGATGACTAAACTCAGTGACAGAGAACAGTTAGTAGCAGCTAAACTTGCAAATGAAAAAGGGTGGTTCGACCGGGCCATTTTTGCATTATCTAGAGTTGGCTACCTAAATGATGTTGAATTACGGTTCCCTATGGCTTTTGACAACGAAATTAACGCTAACGCTTCTAAGAACCAAATTGATCCCGCTTGGGCCTTTGCAATAGCACGTAGAGAGAGTTCTTTCATGTCTGATGCTCATTCGTCTGCAGGAGCGCACGGTTTAATGCAGGTATTACCAGGGACAGCTAAGCAGCTGACACGAAAAAAGGTAACTAAGAACTATCTTCTAAATGCCAAAAATAATGTGCGAATAGGTACAAAATATTTGCGTAAATTACTTGATAGACATAAAGGGAATCAGGTTTTAGCAACCGCAGCATACAACGCAGGACCAAATCGAATAAAACAATGGCTCAAGCGCGATATTAATTTGCCAGCTGACATTTGGATTGAGACAATACCTTATAAAGAAACAAGAGAATATGTTAAGAGCGTATTGGCTTATCAGCTGATTTATCAAAAAAAAGTAGGTAAAGAGTCTTCTTTATTTGACGATTTGTTAGCGATGAATATTACTCAAAACAATGGTAGCGCTCGATAGGGTTATTTTATGAAACAACTAGCAGAAACATACGGCACTCACATTCAGATATTACAAGAACGTTGTAAAAATGCTTGTGAGCGAGAAAACTTAGAAGGCATTATCATTCATTCTGGTCAAGAGTTAAAAGTCTTCTTGGATGATACAACCTACCCATTTAAAGCGAATCCTCACTTTAAACATTGGTTACCTATTACCAATGTTACCAATAGTTGGTTATTGGTAAATGGCGTTGATAAGCCAAAATTAGTTTATTACCAGCCAGTAGATTTTTGGCACAAAGTTGTAGAGTTAGACGAATCTTACTGGGGACAATATTTCGATATTGAAATTCTTACCAAAGCATCTGACGTTGACAAACTATTGCCGTATGATAAAAAGCGTTTTGCGTACATTGGCGAGCATATCGAGGTGGCAAGAGCATTAGGTTTTGAACAAATAAATCCTGAGCCGCTGCTTAATTATATTCATTATCATAGAGCTTATAAGACTGCATACGAACAAGAGTGTATGCGTGCGTCAAATAGATTAGCTGTTGCTGCTCACCAAGCGGCCAAGGCAGCATTTATGGCTGGTAAGAGTGAATTTGAAATTCAACAAGCTTATTTACAAGCGATTAATCATACCGCTAATGATACACCATATGGCAACATCGTAGCGCTAAACGAAAATGCCTCAATTCTTCATTATACGGCGCTTGAGCAACAAGCGCCTAGCCAATTAAGATCATTCTTAATTGATGCTGGTGCCAATTTCAATGGATATGCATCTGATATTACTCGCACTTATGCCTACCAAGCAGGCAGGTTTTCAGATCTTATTAAGCGCATGGATCAGCTAATGTTAAATGCGGTTGATGGTTTGAAACCTGGAAAGAGCTACGTAGACTTGCATATAGAAACTTACCGAGAAATTGGTGTTGTGTTGAATGAATTTGGATTCATTAATGTTGATGCCGATACCGCTGCTGAAAGTGGCTTGGTTGGGACTTTCTTCCCTCATGGTCTTGGGCATCATCTTGGCTTACAAACACACGACGTGGGTGGCTTTATGGCTGATGAGCGAGGTACACATATTAACTCTCCGGAGAAGCATTCATTCTTAAGAACTTCTAGAGTCGTAGAAGCTAATCAAGTTTTCACGATCGAACCTGGTTTATACTTTATTGATAGTTTGCTAGCAGATCTAAAACAATCAGGGTTATCTGAAATGGTGAATTGGTCGGAAGTAGAGTCTATGAAGCCTTATGGTGGTATTCGTATCGAAGACAATATTATTGTGCATCAGTCTCACAATGAGAATATGACTAGAGATCTAGCATTAGACTAGCATGGCAGGCAAAGTAAACGTAACCCCTTACACGGTTGCGGCTGAAGATCTAGTTGATGAAACAGAAGTGAGTAAAAGTCGCTTTCTTTGTTATTTGACACCATGTGAATCCGCCGCAGATGCAAAATCGTTCATCAAGTCGCTACAAGAGCAACATCCTCAGGCAAATCATCATTGTTATGCTTTTGTTTGTGGGCGTCCTGAAGACAGTCAGAAATATGGATTCTCAGATGATGGTGAACCGTCAGGGACTGCGGGAAAACCAATGCTGGCGGTTCTACAAGGGAGTGGTATAGGTGAAGTTTGTGCTGTTGTTGTAAGATATTTTGGTGGCACTAAACTAGGTACGGGTGGTTTACAGCGAGCTTACGGTGGCAGTGTTAGGGAAGCCATTGCAAAATTAAAAACAAAAACAAAGGTGCCAACAATACACAAAATCATTAGTTGTCAGTATACTCAGGTAGACGACGTTATGAGGCTAGTGCAAAGTATTGATGGCAAAATAGTTTCTCAAGATTATACTGCCGATGTTACCTTGCAAGTCTCGTTGCCTATGACAAAGGTAGAAGAGACTGCTGAACAGCTGAAAACGATGTCTAGTGGGCAAATAGTTTTGCAAAATTTTGACGGTTAAAAAAGAACACGTGCAATATAAAAACATCATCAGAATATTAGGGCTTTTAGTCACTTTACTAAGTGTTACTATGCTTCCGCCCGCATTTATTTCACTTATCTACCGAGATGGTGGTGGTGTATCGTTTTTATCTTCTTTTCTCTTTTGTTTGTTTGCTGGTCTATTGCTTTGGTATCCCCATCGTAACGAGAAAACCGATTTAAGGGCTAGAGAAGGTTTCCTAATCGTTGTACTTTTCTGGACTGTATTAGCAAGTTTTTCGGCTATCCCGCTGATGCTCTTAGATACCCCAAACCTGTCGACTACCGATGCTTTTTTTGAGTCATTCTCTGGTTTAACAACGACTGGTGCGACCATATTAACTCAAATAGACGGTTTACCACATGCCGTTTTATGGTATCGCCAGCAATTACAATGGCTAGGAGGTATGGGGATTATTGTACTCGCTGTCGCGGTACTTCCAATGCTTGGGATTGGTGGTATGCAGCTATATCGAGCAGAGACACCCGGTCCTGTAAAAGATTCTAAGATGACACCTAGAATAGCGGATACAGCTAAACATCTTTGGTATATATACCTAGCATTAACCGTAGCCTGTACTTTGAGCTATTGGGCAGCAGGGATGACGTTTTTTGACGCTATATGTCACGCTTTCTCTACTATTGCTATTGGTGGCTTTTCAACACATGATTTGAGTATGGGCTACTTTGACAGTCCATTGATCAACTTTATTTGTGTCATGTTCTTGCTAATAGCAGGGGTGAATTTTGCTCTCCACTTTGCGGTCGTAAATAGTAGATCACTTAGGAACTACTTTTACGATCCTGAATTCAAAGTATTTATTCTTATTCAGCTTAGTATTACGTTAATTTGTTTTGTTGTATTGCTTGCGTCAGCGACCTACGAAAGTGGTTTTGAAGCTTTTGATCAGGCGCTATTTCAGGCAGTCTCAATAAGCACTACGGCAGGGTTTGCAACAACTTCATTTTCAGAATGGCCAACATTGCTGCCACTGCTGCTAATATTTTCTAGTTTTATTGGTGGCTGTGCTGGTAGTACTGGTGGTGGTATGAAGGTTGTACGTGTTTTGCTTCTATATCTACAAGGGGTAAGGGAGTTAAACAAGTTGGTTCACCCCAAGGCTATTTTCTCTATAAAATTAGGTAAAAAAGCACTTCCCAATCGGGTAGTAGAAGCTATTTGGGGATTCTTCTCAGCATATGCAGCTGTATTTGTCATTTGTATGTTGTTATTGCTTGCAAGTGGTTTGGACGATATCACCGCGTTTACAGCCGTAGCAGCTTGTCTTAATAACCTAGGGCCTGGTTTAGGTGCCGTAGCTGCTAACTTTGCTAGCATTAATGATTTTAGTAAGTGGGTACTTATTATCGCTATGTTGTTTGGCCGGTTAGAGATATTTACATTACTCGTGCTGTTTACGCCTGCATTTTGGAAATCATAAAAAAGGAGCTCATAGCTCCTTTTTTTTAAAAGAATTTTAAAGCGTCTACCTGGAACAGGTTTTCCACATCAGAAATATATTTCTTATTAACCAAGAATAAGACTACGTGGTCTTCTGCTTTTATTACTGTGTTACTGTGGGCAATAAGTACTTCTTCATCTCGAACGATAGCGCCAATAGTTGTGCCTGGAGGTAATTTCAGCGATCCTATTTCTCTACCAACGACCTTCGAAGATTGTTCATCTCCTTTAGCGACTATTTCAATCGCTTCAGCAGCGCCGCCACGCAAACTGTATACGTTATCAATACTTCCTCGACGAACATGAGTTAGTAGCGCTGAAATTGTCGCATGTTGAGGTGATACAGCAATGTCTATGTTGCTGCCATGGACAAGGTCAATATAAGCGCTACGTTGTATTAATACCATCGCTTTACGTACACCAAGGCGTTTCGCCAGTAACGAAGACATGATATTGGCCTCGTCATCGTTAGTTACCGCTATAAACACATCAAATTGATCTATGTGCTCTTCAAGCAATAGCTCTTGATCTGACGAATCTCCAGTGAAAACTAATGTATTGTTAAGCTCTGAAGCTAAATACTCTGCGCGTTTAGGAGAGCGTTCAATGAGCTTCACTTGATGATTCTTCTCTAATTGACGAGCAAGGCCGGCACCAATGTTACCACCACCAGCAATCATGATTCGTTTATAGGCAGGCTCTAATTTTTGCAGCTCGTTCATCACCGCACGAATATGAATGGTAGCAGCGATAAAAAACACCTCGTCATCTGCCTCAATCACTGTCGTTCCAAGTGGGCGAATAGGTTTACCATTCCTATAAATAGCGGCTACTCGAGTGTCTATATTAGGGATATGCTCTCTTAATGTAGAAAGCGCGTGACCAACTAATAAACCACCATAGTATGCCTTAACTGCAACTAAACTCACTTTGCCTTTGGCAAACTCAAGTACTTGTAACGCGCCTGGGTAATCGATAAGGCGAGCGATGTCTCCTGTGACCAGTTGTTCAGGTGCAATAACGTGATCAACAGGAATATTGTCTTTTTGAAAAAGCTTTTCTTGGAACTTTAAGATTTTTGAACTTCGAATACGTGCGATCTTGGTTGCTGTATTGAACAAAGTGTAACAAACCTGGCAAGCGATCATGTTGGTTTCATCATCGCTAGTTACCGCTATCACCATTTCAGCATCTTCTGCACCAGCTTGCGCCAGAACTTCTGGATGTGAGCCTTGACCGTTTACAACCTGTAAATCCATTTTATCTTGTAACTCGCGCAAGCGTTCACTGTCACTGTCAATTAACGTGATTTCATTGTTTTCGCCAACTAGATTTTCCGCTAATGTGCCGCCAACTTGGCCTGCACCAACAATTACGATTTTCATGCTGAGTCACTTTTGTTGTTAATTATTCTTGATAAGTTTGGCGTAGTAAAAGCCATCCATTCCTTGTTCACCGGGTAGTATCTGCCAACCTGTATTCTGTTTACTTTGTTCTATATCAACTAGAGTGGCGTCTGGTGTTCTTTTTAAAAATGCTTCTATTTGTTGCCTGTTTTCCTGAGGCAAAATGCTGCACGTGGCATAAACTAAGGTTCCGCCTGATTTCAACATTCTCCAACAATTATCTAATATCTCTTGCTGAATATTCACTAATACATCGATATCAGAAGGTTTTCTAAGCCATTTGATGTCAGGGTGTCTTCTGATCACGCCAGTTCCTGAGCAAGGAGCATCAAGTAATATACGATCAAAAGTCTTGCCGTCCCACCAATCTTGTTTAGCGGCATCTGCTGCAATCACTTGAGCTTCTAGGTTGAGTCGAGACAAGTTTTCTTTGACTCTTACCAGACGAGATTCTTCTATATCGATAGCGGTTAAGTGTTCAATATCTGGTGTAAGTTCTAGTATATGGCAAGTCTTTCCACCTGGCGCTGCACAACAATCGAGCACCCGGTCATCTTTTTGGGCTGAAAGTAAAATTGCCGCCTGTTGAGCTGCTGCATCTTGAATAGATACTTCGCCGTCAGCAAAACTTGGTAGAAGATTAACGTCAACAGCTTTACTTAGTTGGATAGCGTTGCTATGCGGTTCAACAACAGTGGTATCTATTGATTGTTTTTGCAAGCGTCTAAGATAAGTATCAAGGTTATTTCTACTTTGGTTTACCCTTAACCACATTGGCGGTCTATTTTGATTTTCAGACAAAATGGATTGCCATTGCTCAGGGTATTCTTCTTTGATTATTTTGATAAACCAAGAAGGGTGGTTAAAAGCAACGGGATCGGGTAAATCTTCTTTTTCAGGTGCTTCTTTTCGTTGAACGTTTCTTAATACACCATTAATCATGCCTTTCAAGTGAGGGCACTTTAATGGCTTGGTTGCTTCTACCGTTTCACTTAATGCCGCATGATCGGGAATTCGTGTATAACGCAGTTGATAAATGCCTACTAAAATTAAAAAGTGCGCAGCACGTTGTTTACCTGTTAAAGGCTTATTAATAAACTCTCGAGCGATAAACTCCAGAGTCGGTAGGTGACGGATCACCCCATAACAAAGCTCTTGCAAAAGCCCTCTGTCTTTTTCAGCTACTTTTTCTATGGCAGCTGGCAATTCATCAGCTAAACTTCTGCCTTTATCTACTACCGCAAAGCAGCACTTGGCAGCTAATGCTCTCACTTTAGCTGTCATTAATTCTGAGCTCCGTTGATTTGTTGTCCTGCAGTAAACCAAGCGCTTCTAGCATTCAGAATATCAGAGGCAGGTAACGCTTTTTTACCTGGAATTTGCAACGACTCTAGGTTTAAGGCACCGTCCGAAGTTGCGACTAGTATACCATTTTTAGATGCTTCAATAATGGTGCCGGGAGTTTGATTTTGATGCCCTTCGATAGGTGTAGCTTGCCAAACTCTAATACGATGTTCTTTGTTATTTTCATCACAAAAGGTAAATTGAGCGACAGGCCAAGGAATATAGGCGCGAATTTTTTGATCAAGTGTTTTAGCACTTAATTGCCAATCTAATTCAGCTTCTGCTTTATCAAGTTTATGAGCATAGGTAGCTAAGTCATTATCTTGAGGTACTGGCTTGTGCTGTTCATTAGCCATCTTATCAATAGTCTCAAGCAGAGCTTCTGGCCCTAACGCTGCTAATTTTTCGTAAATACTAGCACTCGTATCTTTGCCTTCGATAGCGCATGTCTTGATATCTAACATGTCACCTGTATCAAGACCTATATCCATCTGCATGATAGTCACGCCTGTTTCTGGATCTCCTGCTTCAACTGCTCGCTGAATAGGTGCTGCGCCACGCCATTTCGGCAGTATTGAACCGTGAACATTGATACAACCTAACCTAGGGGTGTCCAAAATAACTTTTGGTAGCAGCAATCCATATGCAACTACAACCATGACATCGGCGTTGTATTTGGCCAGTATCTCCTGATCACTTCCTTGTTTGAAGTTTACTGGTTGTTCAACGGTAATATTGTGATCTAATGCTAGTTGTTTAGTAGGGCAAGCGGTTAGTTTTTTGCCGCGACCAGCCGGCTTATCTGGCGGACAATAAACGGCAACAATATTGTGTTGAGAATCAATTAATGCGGCAAGGTGCTTTGCTGCAAAGTCCGGAGTGCCGGCGAAAATGATATTAAGCGGTTGAGGCATAAGTTCTATCTATTCACTATTTTTTTGCTAATCGAGCTTCTTTTTCAAGCTTTGTTTGAATACGCTTACGTTTTAATGGTGATAAGTAATCAACAAATAAAACACCATTTAAGTGGTCTATTTCATGTTGAATACAAATACTAAGTAATTCTTCACCGTCTAGCTCAAATCGCTCACCGTTACGATCTAAAGCTGATATTTTTACATTAACAGAGCGATCTACTTTTGCGTAGCAGCTAGGTACAGACAAACAACCCTCTTCATTAATCATGGTTTCATCGCTTTTCTCGATAATTTCAGGATTAATGAGTGTGTAAGTTTGTTCTTTGTCTTCTGATACATCGATTACGATAATACGTTTATGTATGTCTACCTGCGTGGCTGCTAAACCGACACCGTTTTCTGCATACATTGTTTCAAACATATCATCGACAATTTTTCTAATGTCATCATTTACTTCTGTTACTTCTTCTGCTTTTGTGCGCAGACGTTCATCTGGGAATCTTAATACTGGTAATATGGCCATAATTTTTTCAAAAGAATTCGCTAAAATCGCGTTACAATGTTATGTTTCAATTCTAGCTATTAAATTTAATTAATAATAGTGGTTTAAGTTAAATGCTTTAGGATTAGGCAGGCGAATATGCAAAAAAAAATATTATTCTTTATAAGTTGCCTTATTTTGCCATCGTTATCGGTTGCAGATAAATTAACGTTAACCCAAGATGCACCCAAAACGTATGTGGTCAAAAAAGGAGATACTCTTTGGGACATTTCCGCAATTTTCTTAAATGAGCCTTGGCTGTGGCCAAAGTTATGGCGCATTAATCCTGAAATTGCGAACCCTCATCTGATTTATCCAGGTGATCAATTACGATTAGTGTTTGATGCTAATGGCGAACCTATGTTGGTTAAAGGAAAGCCAACATTAAAATGGTCTCCGCAGGTAAGAACAAAACTTAAAGATCAAAACCCAATTGAAACTGTCAGTTTGGAAACTATTGCACCATATATTCGCTACGGTACTTTATTGTCACCGCAAGATGTAGCAGACAGCCCATATGTATTGGGTAGTGATAATGGTTATAAATCAAGTGTCGAAGGTTTTAAGTTATACGTTAAAGGTGATTTAGAGGTTGGTTTGTCTTACGCCGTTTACCATAAAGGCGACGCGATCAAGAATCCGGTTACAGAAGAAGTGGTTGCTTATGAGGCTATTTTAGTTGGTACTGGTAAAGGTATCCGCAAAGGGGATATTGCCAACAAAGAGCCATCAACAATCTATATTGAAGGTGCAGAAAGAGAAATTCGTTCTGGTGATATTGTAAAGCCGGTTAACGAAGGTCAACTATTGCCATCTTTCTTTACTATGCAACCTACAGTGGTACAAGATAAAGGCAAGATTTTAAGCTCTGCATCTAAAACGAGAGAATTTGGTAAGTTTGAAGTTGTTATTTTAGATTTAGGTATCGAAAACGGCGTTAAGCTGGGTGATATATTCTCTATTGCTAGAAAGAGCCCTGGTGTTGTCGAAACTGAAAATGGTCCTGTGTACACAGAAGATGCTTCACTTTGGAAAAGGTTATCATCTGAATCTGACTCAGATTACAACATGCCATATGAAGAGATTGGCAAGATGATGGTCTTCAAGACATTCGATCAACTTAGTATGGCCGTTATTATGCATACGGAAAAACCACTAAGAATAGATGATACGGTTGCGCAACCTACCGCGCCGTAGTTAAAAAAACTAAAGGCTAATTCTTAAGGAGAAGAAGGGTGCCTAAACAAACAATAGCGCCAGCTAATGCCAAGGACGATGTGCATTTCTGGCTAGCGCTACATCGCATACCTCGATTATCAATACGAGATAAATTGAAACTAGTTGATGCGTTTGGTCTTCATCAACTATTTTCTTTTGAAAAGCAACATCGTGACATTTCCTTAACAGCTTCACAAAAGGCTGCTTTCTATGCCCCTGATTGGGAAGCCATTAATACACTTGTATTGCGAATCAAAGCACTAGGTGCTCAGATAATTTGTTATGGCGATGAGCGCTACCCCAAACAGCTAAGAGAAATCGTAGATCCTCCTTTAATTCTTTACTGTTTAGGAAACACTGAACTGCTAAACAAACCTCAAATCGCAATAGTAGGAAGCCGAAGTGCTACTGTTGGCGGAAGAGAGGTTGCACGTAGCTTTGCATCCCAGCTTGCAGAGCAAGAGATCACAGTTACCAGTGGATTGGCATTAGGTATTGATACTGCATCTCACCAATCCGTATTAAAGATTAATGGCAATACAATAGGTGTTATCGCACAAGGAATTGACCTTGTTTACCCAAAAAGAAATAAGGGGTTATATCAGGAAATAGTGGATGCAGGAGGTTTAATCATCACCGAATTTGCGCCGGGAGTTTCTCCAAGAGCCGGCCATTTTCCAAAAAGGAATAGAATCATTAGCGGGTTATCTCTAGGTGTTTTAGTGATTGAAGCGGAAATTAAAAGTGGCACCTTAGTCACGGCTAGGCTGGCTCTAGAGCAAAACAGAGAAGTATTTGCTGTGCCAGGGAGTATTAATAACCCAATGGCCTCGGGTTGCCATTGGCTAATCAAACAAGGTGCTAAACTTGTAGAGAATGTTGCCGATATATTAAGTGAGTTGAATAATTACTCTGACAATATTGGTCTAAACTATAAGAGAGAAAAGAAAAAAGCGTTAGATACAAAAAAAAGTGGTGACAGCCACTTGTTAATTGATCCATTGTTAGCTAGTGTGGATTATGAAACTACTCCCGTAGATAAAGTAGTTTCTCGGAGTAAACTTCCCATAGAGGAAGTCTTGACCCGATTAACAGTGCTCGAGCTAAGAGGTCTGGTAACTGCGGTGCCAGGAGGCTACCTTAAATTGAATGGGGGCTAGTGATGTTTGATATCTTGATGTACCTTTTTGAGAACTATATTCACAGTGAAGCGGATATCATGGTTGACCATGATACGTTAACTGATGAACTTACCCGTGCAGGATTTCACCAAGACGAAATCTACAAGGCGCTTTCTTGGTTAGAGAAGTTGGCGGCGCTACAAGACACTGAAACGTATCCTTGTTTAACTAAAGTTGGTAGTAAAACGTTCCGTATTTATACAGATGAAGAAAAACGTATCTTAGATAAAGAGTGTCGTGGCTTCATCATGTTTTTAGAACAAATCAACGTTTTAGATGTGATGACACGCGAAATGGTTATTGATCGTGTTTTAGAGTTGGATACTAAGTACTTTGCTCTAGATGACTTAAAGTGGGTTATTCTAATGGTATTGTTTAATGTACCAGGCAAAGAAACGGCTTATTCACAAATGGAAGACCTTATCTTTGATGAGCCTGAAGGACCGTTACATTAAACGGATTCAATAAAGGCGCTAAATGGCGCCTTTGTCTAATTAAACTACATCAATGCTACTTTCTTGTGGCATAATAGGCTATACACAGCTAATTTCTTCAATGCCTATGTCTAATACTGACAAACCTTTATTCAATCAAAAAGCTCATGCTTTAGAAAAAGAGTATGAAGTTTGCCCTGAGTGTGGCGGAGAGCTATCTATAAAGAATGGTAAAGCGGGCCCTTTTCTTGGGTGCAGCCAATATCCTAGCTGTCAATATACTCGCCCAGTTGTTGAGCATGAGCGAGTAGACGATCAAATCTTACCCGGTAGTGAATGTATTAAATGTGGTAGCTTACTCGCTGTTAAACAAGGGCGTTATGGCATGTTTATCGGATGTAGTAATTATCCTGCTTGTGATCATATTGAACATGAAGAAGAAGACGAGTCAGAAGAGCATGTTGCTTGCCCAAGTTGTTCAAAAGGGCAGTTGCATGAAAAGCTGAGTCGTTTTGGTAAAAAATTCTATAGTTGTGATGCTTATCCTAAATGCAAATTCATCGTCAATCATAAGCCAGTAGCAGGCGAATGTGTGCATTGCGGCTTTGGTTTGCTGGTTGAGAGGCACATGGCTGCTGGAGATAAACTACAATGCGCCAGCAAGAAGTGTGGTAAATATCAATAGATAATAAAAAAGGAGCTTAACGCTCCTTTTTTTAATTAACTTTTGTTAAGTATTTTTCTGCAAACTCGGCTAAGTCTGGAAAAGCATCCTTCTCCAAGATATTAGCGACTTTGCTTAATCGCTCTGCTAATTCTGTCTCATTCTGACCACAAAGGTTTAAATGACCCATCTTACGACCTGATCGTTTTTCTTTATCATACCAATGAACAGCAACGCTAGGGATGGCTAGTACCTCGTTTGGTACTGAATCTTCACCTAAAATGTTGATCATTGCTGTTGGTCTCACGAGAGCAGTGCTACCAAGCGGTAAATCACTAATTGCGCGTAAGTGGTTTTCAAACTGGCAAGTATCAGCGCCTTGCTGAGTCCAGTGACCTGAATTATGAACTCTTGGCGCAATTTCATTTACCAATAGTTGATCACCTACTTGGAAAAACTCAATTGCCATAATACCTGCATAGTCTAGCTTTTCTGTCAGCGCCTTAAAGACTTCATGAGCTTGAGCTTGAAGTGCTTCATTCACTGGTGCTGCCACAGAAACACTTAGAATGCCACCAGCATGGTGATTTTCTGTCAGGGGATAAACAGCAACTTCGCCACTAACACTGCGTGCGCCAACTAAAGATACTTCGCGATCAAAAGGCACCATTTGTTCAGCTACTATACCCTGTTTCACTGAAGTCGTTGACGACTCAATGAATGCTGACATATCTTGCCAAATAGCATCTGCATCTTCAGCGTTTTTTAAACGCCATTGACCTTTACCGTCATATCCTTCTAGTGCACTCTTAAAAATAATCGGCAAAGACAGCTCTTTAATCGCGCGCTCAAAATCTTCTTTTGTGTCGACAACTACATGTTTAGCATTTGCCACACCGCAAGATTCAAGAAGTGCTTTTTCTAAACGTCGGTCGCCACCAATTTTAATCGCTTGGCTAGAAGGAATTAATTTATTCGACTTTTCACACTCTGCTAGAATGTCGTGAGCAACATGCTCAAACTCAGCAGTAATGACATCTGCTTCAGCGATACCTTCTGCCAAATTACCGTATACGTGAATAGGTGCAACAGGATGTACAACGTTGTTTGTGCGTACATCATATGCTTTTACATCCATATTTAAAGGTGAACCGGCTAAATCCATCATTCGGGCTAGCTGACCGGCACCTAAAACAAGAACTTTTTTCATAGTGACTTATTCTGCTGGATTAGGATTATCTAAAATCGTTTGTGTTTGTTTTGTTCTGAACTCTTCAACGTTCTTTTGAACTTGTTCGTCGTATGTACCAACGATTTGAGCAGCGAGTAAACCAGCATTTGCAGCACCAGCAGTACCGATAGCTAATGTACCAACAGCAATACCCTTAGGCATTTGTACAATTGATAATAAAGAGTCTTGGCCACTTAGTGCTTTTGACTGCACAGGTACACCCAATACAGGTAAGCTTGTGTATGCCGCTGTCATTCCTGGTAAATGCGCAGCACCACCAGCACCACCAATGATTACCTTAATACCTCTGTCTTTTGCTGACTCTGCATACTCTGCAAGTAAGTGCGGTGTACGGTGAGCAGAAACTACTTTTGTTTCGTATGCTACGCCTAAAAGGTCTAACATTTCCGCTGCGTGTTGCATTGTTGGCCAATCAGATTTTGACCCCATGATGATACCGACTGTCATGAACTTTACCCTATTAAAAGTTAAAAACGTGTCAACAAAAAAGGTGTGACTTTGAAAGGGGCGATATTATAACCGTTATTAATCAAATACGGAATGATGAACACTTTTTTTGCGATAAATAAAAACAATACTAGGTGTTCTTATCGTCAATTGCTAAAATCTGCAGCAATAATTTGTTTAAATCTCTGAGTAAATACCTTGAGTCATACAGAAGAAACAGCGGTAGATGCATTTAATCGAGGCGGTATTATTGCTTATCCAACTGAAGCCGTTTTTGGCGTCGGTTGTGATCCAGATAACGAAGCTGCATTGCTTAACTTGTTAGCGTTGAAACAACGTCCTAAAGAAAAAGGGCTGATCTTGCTAGCGGCAAACTATTCGCAACTTTTACCTTATATAGACGACGCTGCTATTCCTCAAGACAAGAGATTCGAAGTATTGTCCCGTTGGCCTGACGGTATTACGCAAATAGTGCCTAAGAATATGGCGCTGTCTCCTTTATTGTCAGGTCAATTTGAGACTATAGCAGTGCGTATTACTAGTCAGCCTGATGTTGTTGCTTTGTGCAATCAAACAAACAAGCCAATAGTATCAACTAGTGCAAACCTCTCTGGTGAAGAACCGGCGAGAACTTGGGACACGTTAGATCCGGCTTTAGTTGATAAATTAGATTTTGTCATCAAAGGTGAAACGCTAGGTTTCACATCACCTTCAAAGATAATTAATGCATTAACTGGGGAAACTATCCGATTATGAGTGCGATCAATATAGATATCGTTGTTGACTACCTTAAACAGCTTCAAGATCACATTTGTAGTGCGCTTGAACAAGCAGACGGTTCAGGAAAATTTGTCGAAGATAGCTGGGTTAGAGAAGAGGGCGGTGGTGGCCGTTCTCGAGTATTAACGGATGGTGCTGTTATTGAACAAGGTGGCGTTAACTTTTCATTAGTGTCTGGTAATAAGCTACCTCCGTCAGCAACGGCGCATCGTCCTGAACTAGCTGGCAGAACCTGGAAGGCATGTGGTGTTTCTTTAGTTATTCACCCTAAAAACCCTTACATTCCAACTTCTCACGCTAATGTACGATTCTTTATCGCTGAAAAAGAAGGTGAAGAGCCTGTTTGGTGGTTTGGTGGCGGTTTTGACTTAACACCATTTTATCCTTTTATCGAAGATGTTAAACATTGGCATCAAACAGCAAAAGATATTTGTCAGCCTTTTGGTGAAGAACTTTATCCGGCACATAAAAAATGGTGTGATGAATACTTCTTCCTAAAACATAGGAACGAAACTCGTGGTGTTGGTGGTTTGTTCTTTGATGATCTAAATCAATGGGACTTTGATACGTGTTTTTCTTATATGAAGGCGGTAGGAGAAGGCTTCACTAAAGCTTACGTGCCAATTATTGATAAACGTAAAGGCACAGCTTATTCGGATCAGGAGCGCCAATTTCAACTTTATCGTCGCGGTCGTTATGTTGAGTTTAACTTGGTGTTTGACCGCGGTACCTTGTTTGGCTTACAGTCAGGTGGTCGCACAGAATCTATATTAATGTCGATGCCACCGCTAGCCAGATGGGAATATAACTACCAACCTGAAGAAGGTAGCCCAGAAGCAAGCCTATACGAATATCTTGTTCCACGTGAATGGTTAGAAGAGTAGTCACATGACACAAAAGAACAAACTAGGGCACTTTGCTCGATTTGGCCCTGCCACTGAAAATAGTATTAAGGGCTTAAAAGCTGCTTACAAATATGAAATAGCGTTTAGACAAGAGGTGTTCCTCTTAATAGCGTTAACTCCTATCGCTTTTTATATAGCAAATGGCTTCGTGGAATTTGTTCTTTTGATTTCAGGCATTGTTGGAATCATGATTGCCGAATTGCTTAACTCAGCTGTGGAAGCTGCAATAGACCGTATAGGTTTGGAGCGTCATGAGCTTAGTGGACGTGCAAAAGATCTAGGCTCCGCTGCTGTATTTGTTGCTATTTGTTACTTCGTCCTAGTATGGGGTTACAAGTTGTTTGAAGTATTTACAAGCGGGTAAATCGAAAAAGTTCCACAAAAATATTAGCCTCTAAGTATTTATTGATCGAGGTCAAAGGTTTCCATTTAGAACCTTGCGTTAGGTCAATAAACGAGAGAATCAAGCCCTCTACAATACACCCAACTTGATTCTCTCATTAAATAAAAGGCTAAGCCTCATGAAAAAAACATTTTTAGCAGCAGCTTTATTATCTGCATTCTCATCTGTAGCACTTGCTAACCAAGCTGGCGATATCTTAATTCGTGGTGGTGTAACTTTAGTTAACCCAGATAGCGATAAATCAACAGTTGTTGTTCCTGCATTAGGTGGTGCAACACCTCTTTCTATCTCAGTTGATGATAATGCACAATTAGGTCTTAACTTAGTATACTTCTTTGACAGCAACTGGGCTGTTGAAGTGTTAGCTGCTACACCATTTACTCATGATGTAACTATTCACGATCCACAAGGTATTTCTGAAGGTTTATTTGGTGCAAACGTAGATGGCGCCACTTTAGGTGAAGTAACTCACTTACCTCCAACAGTTAGTGCACTCTACTACTTTGACGTAGAAGGCCCATTTAAGCCATACGTTGGTGCTGGTCTTAACTACACAATCTTCTTCGACGAAGACTTCAAGAAAACACCACAAGATTTAGGTTTTAACGACTTAGACTTAGACGGCTCATTTGGTTTATCGGCACAAGTTGGTGCTGACTATCACATTGACGAAAAGTGGCACATCAACGCATCAGTTCGTTACATCGATATTGATACAACGGCTAACTTCAAAATCGGTAGCGACATTACAGGCTCTGCTGATGTAGCTGTTGACCCAATGGTTTACTCAATTATGTTAGGTTACAAGTTCTAAACCTCACATAAACTTTCCCCCAAAGCAAAAAGCAACGACATTTGACGGAGTCGTTGCTTTTTTATTGCTTATAGCAAATCAGTATTGCATTTTATCTGTGATCTTTTAGTCTAAGCACACACTTCTCATAATACCTAAAGTCATGGATCAATATCGAGTTTTTGGAAACCCAATCAAGCAATCTCGCTCACCTGAAATTCACACTATGTTTGCGGCTCAAACAGGGCAAACGCTAGAATACAAAATCCATTTTTCAGAACTAGATGCTTTTGAAAATGATATTCAGCAATTTATAGAGCAGGGTGGTAAAGGTGCTAACGTTACAGTGCCATTTAAAGAACGAGCATTGGCAATGTGTGAATCACTTACTGACAGAGCGCGATTAGCAGGCGCTGTTAATACACTTAGCTTTATTAACGGTAAAATCCACGGTGACAATACAGACGGCCCAGGCCTGGTTTTAGACTTGTTGAATAATAATGTTGTTCTAGAAGGTGCTTCCATTCTTCTTTTAGGTGCTGGGGGGGCTGCTAAAGGTGTAGTGTTGCCTTTACTTAATCAAAACCCGTCTAAGATAACAGTGGCTAATCGAACGGTGAGTAAAGCAATAGCGATTGCCAATAGTATCGATAGTAAATGCATTTCAGGTGTAGGCTTTGAAGATGTTAATGCTGAATATGATGTGATAATCAACGCGACTTCTGCCAGTTTATCTGGAGGAAAGTTATCTATTGCCGATGAAGTTATAGGTAATGCCAAAGTTTGTTATGACATGGTATATGGTGAGACGCTTACACCTTTTCTTGAAAAAGCAAAAGCATTGAATGTAGAAAAGTATATGGATGGATTAGGTATGCTGGTTGGTCAAGCAGCTGAAGCCTTTTCTGTTTGGCGAGGCGTGATGCCAGAAATAGATCCTGTGCTAAAACATATGAGTAAGTAATTAATGAATCAAGCAATCCTTTTTAATGATGACTTTCATTATTCTTCTGAATATAAAAACTGGATTTTCACCGGCATGATGTCAGGAGAGAGGGTAACTATCGTAATATGTTCCACATGGAACGAATCTTATGTGCCTACACAAGTTGATAAGTTAGACATAGAAATGATTGTTGAAGACTGGCTCGAAGATAATGAGCCAGAAGATCAACTAATAGAAATTAACTACTGATTTAGGTATTCGTCTTTTAGTTCCACGTAGTTTATTGCAGACTGTTTTAGAAAGGCTATTTCGCTTTCTTTTAATGGTCTTGCTTCTTTCATTGGATTACCTACATATAGATAACCGCTGCGCAGAGTTTTGTTTGGTGGTACTAAAGTACCTGCGCCGATGAATACATCATCTTCTACCACAGCACCGTCCATAATGATAGCACCCATGCCTATCAATATACGGTTCCCAACACTACAACCATGTAACATACATTGATGACCGATAGTTACGTCATCACCTATGGTTAAAGGATTGCCGTTTGGGTTTCCTTCTGATTTTCTAGTTACGTGCAATATGGTGCCATCTTGGACATTCGTTCTTGCACCTATTCTAATAATGTTTACATCACCGCGAGCTGCAACCAGTGGCCAGATGCTAGAGTCGTCACCTATTTCGATATCACCAACTAATACACATGTATTATCTATATATAAGTTGTTACCTAATTTCGGGCTAATACCTTTAAAAGGTCTAATATTGGAATTATTCATTTTTACTGTCTTTTCGATCAACTTACTTAAACTTTAGCAAAAAATAAAACTTTGTCGTTAATAAAAAAGTCTAATGATCTTAGAAAGGTTGTATTTATCAATGTTAAGTTCTATTACCGTATAAGTGTATAAAAGTGATAAAAATCGTCCATTATGTTGATTTATAGACCAATAAATACGTGGGTTGTACGAAAAAACAACGAACAGTAAATAAATTGAAAAAAGGTGTTGACCTTCTGACGAAAGTGTCTAAAATGCGCATCCACTTCACCGGGGCAGCCTGATGAAGCGTTTTGAATGGTTTAACTAATCAAATAGTGTTAATTAAGCCCAACCAAACATTAAAAAATAATTTGAAATTTTTTAAGAAAAAGGTTGACATCAAAACGAGGATGCGTAAAATGCGCATCTCGCTTGAGGCAAGGCCTACAGCGAAACATCAAATCACGAATGTGATGA